>Ga0209943_1000126_pt1 | contig 52096 bp, 43 predicted proteins | sample SalPonR1_B_D2_MG_FD_185698 | JGI IMG/M metagenome (GOLD analysis project Ga0209943, IMG submission 185698) | Salt pond soil microbial communities from South San Francisco under conditions of wetland restoration - Salt Pond MetaG R1_B_D2_MG... ... | reverse complement strand
GAAAGTGTTGATTCTCTTATAGCTGTAAATACAAGCAACTATTTTGTTGATAATAGTATAGGAAATCCGGATTCTGTTTCGATAAATGAAATACAAAATTCTGTAGAATTATTTTTTGGTTCAAGTTTTATTAATGAAACATATTATCAAATCGATATTTCGAACATTGAAGACCTGAGTGGAAATATGATGTCAGACACAACCATTCAGTTTCTTTATTTTATCATAGAACCTCATCATGTAGTAATCAATGAAATCATGGCTGACCCTAACCCTCCGGTTAACAGTCTGCCAAACGAAGAATATATTGAACTTTTTAATACTACAAATTTTGATATTGATTTATCCAATTGGAAGATGATTTCTGGAACCTCCAATCGCGATTTACCTTCATATATTTTAGAATCAAACAGCTATGTAATATTATGTTCAGAAACGGCAGCCGAAGAATTAAATAGTTATGGAAATGTAATCGCTTTTTCATCGTTTACAAACATTATTACCAACTCAGGGACAACGGTGAAGATAATAAGTGATCAAGAAATAGTCATTGATTCGGTAGCTTTTACCATTGACTGGTATCAGGATCCTGAAAAAGATGATGGCGGATGGTCGTTGGAACGAATCGACCCGTTAAACTTTTGCTCCGGAATTACCAATTGGAAAGCCTCGGAAAACGCCAATGGAGGTACTCCGGGTTTTGAAAACTCTGTTTTTGGCCCAAACCAGGACACCTTGCCACCGGAAATTGAAAAACTCGAATTAGTTGCATCCCAGCAGCTACGGTTATATTTTAATGAACCTATTGAAAATGCAACAGCAACGAATATAGAAAACTTCACAGTTAATCAGGGAATTGGAAACCCGTATTCGGTTCATTTACAAAATAATGATATGGAAATTGACCTTCTGTTTTTAAATCCATTTCCTGAAGAAAAAGAGTTAATATTAACCATTGAAAATATTTCCGACTGGTGCGAAAATGTAATGCCGTTAACGGAGATCAATTTCACTTATTATGTAGAACAACCTTTCGATGTGGTGATCAATGAAATCATGGCAGATCCAGAACCGGTTGTTGATTTACCCGAATATGAATACATCGAAATTTATAATACAACCGATTATGACATTGGAATTACCGACTGGACAATATCCGCAGGTTCAACGGTAAGGGAAATTCCATCAGCCATTATTATGGCAGCTGAATACATTGTATTATGCAGCGAGGATGCTGCAATTAAACTTGAAGGATTTGGAAAAACAATTGCTGTTCCTGCTTTTCCGTCATTAGCAAACTCCGGACAATCCCTGATCCTTAAAAACCGTGATGGTAAAATTATATCAAGTGTAACTTATTCGGACCGATGGTATAAAAATGAATATAACGCCGATGGTGGCTGGTCGCTGGAACAAATTGACCCGCTTAACCCCTGCGGCGAAGGAGAAAACTGGGAAGCATCAAAAAACGAAAAGGGAGGAACTCCCGGGCAAATCAACTCTATTGATGCAGAAAATCCCGACACAGAATCTCCTGAGCTGCTCCGGGCTGCCCCTGTAGACCAGAATACAGTACAACTATTTTTCAGTGAATCCGTACATCCTGAAACGGCAATCATTAAAAATAATTACCGGATCGATCATGGGTTCGGAAATCCCGATACTATAGATATCATAACTCCGGAGAACAAATTTGTTTTATTAAGTTTTGTACAGCCTTTTGAATCTAACACAAATTACGAAGTAGAAATTACAGGTACCCTTACCGATTGTGCCGGAAATATTATCAGTGGTAAAACCACCGCTACATTTGCTATTCCGCAAAACCCCGATGAATTAGACCTGGTAATTAACGAAATTTTATTTAACCCTTTTGCAGAAGGTGTTGATTTTGTAGAAATATACAATCGGTCGGACAAAGTTTTTGACTTAAACCAATTGCGAATTGCCAGTTACGATGATGAGGCCAATGATTATAAAAGTGTTGTAAAAGCCTCTGACGAAGGGCATCTTATTTTTCCCGGAGAGTATATGGTAATTACAGAAAATCCTGATATTGTAATGGAACAATATTATACACAAAATCCAGACGGATTTGCAAAAGTAAGTTCTCTGCCTGCTTATAACAATGATAAAGGGCGGGTAATTATAATGGATAAAAGCGAAAATACAGTCGATAATTTTGCGTATACCGAAGATATGCACTTTGCGCTGCTGGCATCAAACAAAGGAGTATCGTTGGAGAGAATTAACTACGAAAGGCCAACAAGCGACAAAACAAACTGGCACTCTGCATCCGAAGTGGTGGGATTTGCTACACCCGCCTACGAAAACTCTCAGTATAATCCACAGATAGATCTGGATGAGAAAATCACCATCGATCCTGAAATATTTTCACCTGATAACGATGGTTATAACGATGTAACCAATATTAGTTTTAATTTCGATGAGTCTGGTTATGTAGCCAATATCAAAATTTTTGATGCCCGCGGACGATTGGTAAAATATCATGCCAACAACCTGTTGCTGGGCATCAATCAAACAATTACCTGGGACGGACTTGATGATAAAAACCAAAAAGCACCCATGGGTGTTTATGTAGTCTTTATCGAACTTTTCGATCTGGAAGGAAATGTAAAACAGTACAAAAAATCAGTGGTGGTAGCATCAAAATTGCAATAAATGTGAACCCTTTACCTGAAATAATAAACCCGGGAATTTTTATCCCGGGTTTATTACTCAAAATTTTATGTTAATTCATTTTCTTGTTAAAGAGTTTATAATCGATTCAAAGATCAACTTCCCATCGGTATTCCCAAGCTCATCGTCGGCAGCTCTTTCCGGGTGAGGCATCATTCCAATCACATTTTTCTTTTTGTTGCAAACACCGGCAATATTCTCAACAGACCCATTAGGATTTGCAGCAGAAGTAACCTCTCCATATTGATTGCAATAACGGAATAAAATTTGTCCGTTTTGCCGCATCTCTTGGAGTGTTTCTTCTTTGGCAAAATAGCGGCCTTCACCATGAGCAATTGGTATTTTTAACGGTTTTTGTTTATCAAGTAGCGCTGTTGCCACAGAGCCGTTATTATCAGGTGTAATATAAATATTTTTACAAATAAATTTTTGATTATCATTATGTAATAATGCGCCAGGCAATAATCCAGCCTCACATAATATTTGGAATCCATTACAAACACCAAAAACAAAACCTCCCTTATTGGCAAATTCTATAACCTTCTCCATAATTGGCGAATAACGGGCAATAGCACCAGAACGAAGATAATCGCCATAAGAAAAACCCCCGGGCAAAATAATGGCATCAACACCTTGTAAATCGGCGTTTTTATGCCAAAGTTCAACAACTTCGTGCTCCATGATATGGCGAAGCACATAAATCATATCTTGATCACAATTTGAGCCGGGAAAGATAACTACTCCAAATTTCATTTAATTTTATTTTGAGGTTGACCTTAGCTATCGTGCTTAAAAATAAAATGTTATCATCATACACGATATTCTTAACAGCTCAAAGATATAATTATTTCATATTACCAACAAATAAAAAAATTGAGATTAACACCCTTTTTGATTAATTCATAAATTTTATCACTGTTGTCCGATAAAAATATTGAATCCATTCTGAAACCTTGATTTTATTTACTATTTACCAATTTTCTATTTCAGTGGCTTCCCCCCCAGACCCCACATACTTTCTTGTCTTGAAACAAGAAAGTACGCAAAGAAATTCAAGGCTGCGCCCGCCTCACTCGAAAAAATACGCGATGTGAGCTAAAAAATCTAAACTTGCACTTCCCTCCGGTCAGTGCTTCGAACAGCAGATTTTTTTTATCGGACAATAATAAAATTTTATAAATATGTAGGTTAAAAATATTTCATTATATTTAAGATGTTTAAAAAAACAAATGATGATAAAATTTTTTAAATATCTGATTAGAGCAATATTAATTCTGATTGCACTTTTTATTTTATTTCTTTTATACGCTTCGATAGCTGATTTTAAACCTGATATTAAAGAAAAAATATTGCAATCGGAAAGTCCTGACACTATTGATATTACAAAAAACTTATCGTTAATGATCTGGAATATTGGTTACAGTGGCCTTGGCGATGATATGGATTTCTTTTATGATGGCGGTAAACAAGTTAGAACAACCAAAGCAAGAACCCTGGAAAACTTTGATTTTATTAAACGTTTTCTGAGCCACAATGATACGCTCGATTTTATTCTTTTACAGGAAGTGGATATTCGCTCCAAAAGAAGTTACCGGATAAATCAACTGGATAGTTTAAAAAATATATTAAAAGGGTATCAGCCTTTTTTTGCCACCAACTACGATGTAAAATTTGTCCCATCACCAGCAACCAATCCTTTAGGAAGGGTTAAATCAGGATTGACAAGTTTTACCAAATATCAGCCCAGCAGTGTTATTCGATATTCGTTCCCGGGAAACTTTTCATGGCCGGTAAGTTTATTTATGCTCGACCGCTGTTTTTTAGTGAAAAGATTTCCTACAACAGATCATAAAGAATTAATTGTAGTAAACACGCACAACTCAGCCTACGATAATGGCTCACTAAAAAAACAACAAATGGAGTATTTAAAAAAATTTCTATTAACTGAATACCAACAGGGCAATTATATTATTGTTGGAGGTGACTGGAATCAAAATCCGCCCGACATTGATTATTCAGATATTAAAAAAGATTCACCTACAAAACGGTTTGTCTTAAATCCTATAGAAAAAGAATACTTACCTGAAAGCTGGACGTGGGTTTACGATTTGGATACACCAACCAACAGATATTTAAATGCACCTTACGAAAAAGGAAAAACCATTACCCCCATCATTGATTTTTTTCTTATGTCGCCAAACATACATCCAATTTATGTTAAAGCACATAATTTTGACTTTAAAAATACTGATCATCAGCCAGTTATGTGCAAAATTATGTTTAACTAAATTCTATAAAATTATACGCTGAAATTACTGCATTTTAGCTATTTTTGCTCCTCAAAATTTTAGGGGATGCAGGAATTTTTCGTAAAATATGGAAGGTTAACATTAACATTCATTTTTATTCATCTTACCAATTTATTATTCGCCAGTAATAATATTCCGGATGTAAATTTAGGTGTTGATTTTAGAACGATGCATGTATGGAGAGGCATTGAAACCAGCACTGTTCCTACGCTGGAACCTTCTGTTACGTTTTCAAAAAACAGTTACTCAATGGGTGTCTGGGCAGCACAAAGCATTGATGGGAAATATGCTGAAATGGATATCTTTTTTAACTATGGTTTTCGTAATTTTTCTTTTAGTGTTTATGATTACTATTGTCCAACTTCTTTTTCAGGAAATGACGAATTTACGGATTTCAATGAGCAAACAACCAAACATACCTTTGAATTAGATATGGCATATAATGGTTCTTCTGGTTTTCCATTTCAGATGTTGGTGGCTACCATGGTTTATGGAGATGACTTAAATCCTGAAAACCAGAACAATTATTATTCAACTTATTTTGAGCTGGGTTATAAAACTCAACTACACCAAACCGATATCCGCTTATTTTTAGGGCTTAATGCTTTTGATGGATATTATGGCGATAAATTTGGAGTTGTTAACACAGGGCTTACAGCTATAAACTATTTTAAAATTACAAACGATAAAGAAATTCCTGTTCAAGCAACATTTATAGCCAATCCAATGCACAAAAACTATTATATCCTTTTTGGATTTAGTTTATAAAACTTGCCGTTTATTACAATCCCGTCAAGTTGCATTTTTTCTGCCGAATGTATAGCATCATTTTCAGTATGGACAATCGGCTCGCCTTTTTTATTAAATGATGTATTAATCAGTGCTTTAATCCTATATTTCTCATCCAACAGTTTTAATAAATCATATAAGAAAGGATTATCGCTGCGGTTAAAAATAGTTTGTATTCTTGATGTCCCATCAACATGCACCACCCCTTCAATTTCTTTTCTTTTGAGTGGATCGATATTAAAATCAAGCAACATAAATTTACTTAAATGATGAATTTTATTAAGCCCTGTAAAATATTTGGCATTTTCCTCAAGCATAACCGGAGCTACCGGACGATACCATTCGCGTTTTTTATGTACTTCGCTAACTTTTTGAGCTAATTTTGTCGAATCAGCTTTAGCCAGAATACTTCTATTGCCCAGAGCACGAGGGCCCACTTCGCCAAAACCATTGCAAACGCCAATTACTTTTCCCTTATTTAACAATTCGGCAATTTCGTTTAATTCATTAATTTTTTTTACCTCGTAGTTCTCAATTCCCCAGTTATTTAAATAGGGTTGATGCATCTCAATCTTTCCATGTTTCAATTGCTCAAGAAAAGCACCTGCTCCAATCGACAAACCCGAATCGTTTGTACAAGGGGGTATAAATACATCTTTAAAAATTTTCTGTTGAATAATTTTCGAGTTTGTTAAAATATTTAATGCCGAACCACCGGAATAATAAAGATATTCGGCATGAGTTTTTTCTTTAAGTTCTTTAAGTTTGGCTATTAAATCGCGCTGAAAAATATACTGAAAAGTAGCAGCAACATCCTGAATAAAAGAGTTCTTTTGATCAAAACTTTTAAAATCAATATTCCAGTCTAATTTTGCTTGGGTGAAAAATATTGATTTTCTTCCCCATATATTGTTAAAAAAATCGTTTTCTATTAACCAGTCTTCTATTTCAGGTCTAAATGTACCAAACGATGCAAATCCCATCAATTTACCCGGTACCGAATGTTGATCAAATTCTTTAGCCCCGATTAGGGCAAAAGTTAGGGCATTGGCATTAAAAAACGACGATAAATATTTTAATTCCCAATGATATTCAACCTTATGCAACTCCTTGTTTTGATATGTCCATGCGGAAAAATTACTTTGGCTGGCTCCTCCGTCGAAATGTATCAGTAAACTATTGTTTTTAAAATCTCCAAAAAAAGGTAAACAGCTATAAATATGCGCTAATTCATGATTAAGTACATAAGCTGTTTTTTCCTTGCCAAACCACCAGGCTTTTCCTTTTTCCAGCTTATTCTGTAATGTTTGGTTTAAAGGAGCTTCAAATCGTGCCTCACCGCTTTGATCAATAAATGCACGTCCAACAACATTATCGGTAAAAACCAGATCATAATTATCATTTAATAATTTTGCTTGTTTTAACAACTTAAAAAGGGTCAAATCCATTGAGTTATCAAACTTCTTTCGCGTATCTCTTTCAAGCTGTAAGTATTTTAATATCTTTCCGTTTTTAAAATAAGCAAGGTTATGATCATGAACAAATACAGGATATTCATAATTTTTTATATCTTTAATACCGTAGATTGCTAAAGTGGCTTTTGTTTTTTGTATCATAAATTATTAAATAGTGTATTTTATATGATTTAATTAATCATTTTTTTGCTATATAAGTTTATTCGCTATTTTTGGCATTTTAAAACAAACAAATTTATTTTTTTATCGTAATAATAAGTACTTTTTTAACTAAAGATTTCAAATGACTCTAACAGACCAGGAAGTCCACTTCTTTGTTAATACACTTAAGAATGCATCAAATTATGATTTTAGTGAGTATTCGGAAAAATCATTAAAACGACGCCTACAAAAAATTCTTATAGATAATAGCCTGGACTTAGTTGGAGTAATCAATAAATTAAAAAGTGACAAAGTATTTCTTGAAAAAACAGTTAAAGACATTACGGTAAATACCACAGAACTTTTTCGTGATCCTCAAATTTGGCAAAATTTACGATACCGGATACTCCCGAAATTTGCAAATAATAAAAACATAAACATCTGGCATGCAGGATGTTCAACTGGGCAAGAAGTATATTCGATGATGATTTTGCTTAATGAAATGGGCTTGCTCGATAAAGCTAAAATTTTTGCCAGCGATCTAAATACTGATGCTCTTAATGCAGCTAAAAAAGGAATTTACAAATACAGGTTCAATATAGGCTACCTTGACAATTTCGATAAAGTAATAAAAGAAAATCCTTTTAATTACGAAGAATATAATGAGATCCCTTATACCAATTATTTTAAAATTGACAAGATAACCGATACGATTACCATGAATGAATTTCTAAAAAAGAAACCTATTTTTAGACAACACGATTTGGTAAAAGGAGGGAACTTATATTTTGCTAAGTTCGATCTTATTTTATGTAGAAATGTTATTATATATTTTAAATATAGTTTACAGAATAAAGTTTTTAAACTTTTTCACGATCACCTGTATACTAATGGGTATCTGGTGTTAGGAATGCACGAAACCATGTTAGGAGAAATAGCAACAAAATTTGAAAAGAGAGGTCAATCTTATCGAAGAAAATAAGTGAAACAGAATTTAATAGAATAGGCAATGAATAAATTCGAATTAGGCATAGTTGATACAAGAACCATCATAAAAATATTACAAGATGTTTACGATTACGATTTTAAAAATTATGCACTTACTTTTTTTAAACGAAGAGTTGAGAATTTTATTCGTATAAATAATTTAAAAAATGCTGAATTCTTTATTCAAGGCATTGAACAGGATCCAGAAACTTTTGAATCTTTCCTGAAATTTATGGCTGTTGATATAACTGAAATGTTTCGCGATCCATCGGTATGGAGATTACTAAAAGAAGAATTACTGGTAAATATTATTCCCGGAGCCACAAATTTCAAAATTTGGTTCCCTGAAGTTTCATCAGGTGAAGAGCTCTATTCAATGGCCATTTTATTAAATAAATTAAAGCTTGCTCAAAATGTTCAATTTTATGCTTCCAGCATAAGCAAATTAAATATCGAAAAAATTAAAGCCGGATTTTTCGATCCCAGGAAAGTTGAAGTAAACAACGCAAATTACAAACGAATTTTTAGCGAGGGAGAATTATCTGATTTTTACACACAAGAAATCGAAAAAGCTTTTTGGGATACTTCTTTAATTGAGAATACAAAATTTATCAAACAAAATATTATATTTGATGATTATCCTAAAGGGATAAAATTAATTATATTCCGAAATCAGATGATTTTTTACAATCAAATATTGCAAGAACGTTTTTTAAAAATAATGCATAATTGCCTGGTACCGGGAGGGCATTTAATTATTGGCAATAATGAAAAAATTGATTATTGGAATTCAGATAAAGATTATATTACAGTAAGTAAATCGGAAAGTGTTTATAAAAAGAAACTATCATAATTTACAAAAATAAATGTATAAAGCAGTTGTAATAGGTGGTTCAGCAGGTAGTTTTCAGGTAATTTCAAAAATTTTAATGTCGTTACCTAAGAATTTTCCTATCCCCGTATTATTATGTTTACATCGCTTAAAACATGTTCGTTCGGGTTTTGTGGAAGCATTATCTATTAAATCAGGAATTCCTATTATCGAACCTTATGATAAAGACAATATAAAACCAGGGATTGGATATTTAGCTCCCTCCAATTACCATATGTATATCGAATTAAATAAACGAATTGCCCTATCAACCGAAGAACCAGTAAATCACTCCAGGCCTTCGATTGATCTAACTTTTGAAACAGCTGCCCAGGCCTATCGCGATAAATTAATCGGGATTATTTTATCTGGCGCTAACCGTGATGGTGCATATGGGTTAAAAAAAGTAAAGCAACTTGGAGGAGTGGCGATGGTTCAAGACCCCAATGAATGCCAGGTAAAAACCATGACTGAGGCATCATTGAAACTAACAGCTGTAGATCATATATTTACAACTCAACAAATCATTAAATTTCTTTCAAACCTAAAATGATATTTGTTCATGAATTACAAATTACATAAAATATTAGCATCAATTGCATTGGTTTTAGAAATACTGATTGTATTGATCATTTTTGCCAGTATCAAAAATATGGCAAATATTTATGAAATAACTCAGGGATATAACACCATTTACATTTTACTTATCGTTGCCGTTATTATCTCCATGTTCTTATTTTCACTATCTATTATTTCAACCTACAAAAAAGAAAAAGAAGATTTATATGCAGAAAATCAAATCAAAGTACTGGAAGATGAATCTGAAAAAGAAAATATAAGAAAGGAAAAAGAAGATAAGAAAGAAAACCAAAAAATTGACATTGAGGCTTTCTTAAATAAAATACAACCCAAAGATGAATCAAAATTAAATCTTGAAAAATATTCGGAAAAATTATTAAGTAACATTGCAAAAGAACTGGATATTGTACAAGGATTGTTATTTAATCGAATAAAAAATTCCGACGAATTTACGATTACTGGTAAATATGCCTATTTTGGAGAAATGGAACCACAGAATTTTAAAATGGGAGAAACACTTTCAGGGCAGGTAGCAAAAAATCAAACCATTTTAAACTTATCAGAAATTCCTGAAAATTACATTACAATACTTTCCGGCTTAGGCACTAGTTCACCAAATCACTTAATCATTATACCTGTTATTTTTAACAAAAAAACCATTGCTGTTATAGAATTGGCATCCTTTAAAGAATTTAAAAAAGAAATTGTAGATATGTTTTCAGAAATTTCCGAACATATTGCAAAATCTTTAAGTAAATATTAAATTTAGCATTTGATATATATGATTAGAGCAAAACATAAAACCCAGTTAACAAAAATTTCCTATAATGATATTATTATTGGCGTAGGAATATCTCTCCTTATGCCTATCTCTGCATGGATTATTGATATTACCATTAACTATACCCATTTTACTTTTGCAACATTTAAACAAATGCACATCAACAATCCAATACACTGGTTTATTGATGCTCTTCCACTTTTTGTTGGTTTAATAATCTATTTATTCCAAAAAAAACGCGAACGCGATAAGCATGCTTTTAAAAATATTATTGAACAACGCAACGAAGATATTAACCGCAACGCCACCTTTGCTAAAAATATTGGTCAGGGGAATTACAATATTACTTATGAGGTAAAAGACGAGAATGACATTTTAGGAAAATCATTACTCGTAATGCGCGATAACCTATTAGCAAATAATAAAAAAGAAAAAGAACAAAACTGGATTTCTGAGGGTAAAGATCTTATTTCAGCCATCTTACGCATACATAATAATATTGATCAGTTAGCTTATGATGTTGTGGTAAAACTCATAAACTATATTAATGTAACTCAAGGAGCTTTTTACATTTATGATGAAGAGGAAGATAAACTGATTAATACAGCTACTTATGCTTATAACCGAAAACGATATATAAACCAGGAATTTCAAATCGGACATGGATTAATTGGACAATGTGCTTATGAACAAGATATTGTTTATCGAACAGAAATTCCGGAAGATTATGCCAGCATAACGTCAGGAATATTAGGCGATAAAAAACCAGCCAGTATACTTATTGTGCCTTTAATTACTGAAGAAAAGCTACAAGGGGTAATGGAATTTGCATCTATCGAAAACTATTTCCACCCATTAACCATAAATTTTCTTAAAGAACTCGGCGAAATTATTGCCCGGACGCTATACAACCTCAAGCTAAATCAAAAAACCGAGCGTTTATTACAAGAATCGCAACAAATGACCGAAGAATTAAAAGAAAACGAAGAAGAGTTGCGACAAAATGCTGAAGAAATGAGGGTAACCCAAGAAGAGTTGGAGATATCCAATAAAAAGCTCGAAATGCAAATTAAGGAAGTTGAAAATGCCCAAAAACGATTACACTCTTTACTTGAAAACGCATCTGAGGTTATTTCAATTTACGATAAAGAACTTAAACTAAAATACCAAAGCCCATCTGTAACAAAAATTTTAGGTTATACCCCTGAAGAAATGATGAGTGGTAAAGATATGGATCGTTTAACAGCTAAAGGCGAAACAGCTATTAAAGAAATGTTTGAAATGCTGCTCGAAGATCCTCATACCCCACGAACCATTCAATATACCTACATCAAAAAAGATGGTAAAAAAATACATATTGAAACAACCGGACGGAATCTGCTCAATGATCCTGCAATTAATGGTATTATCCTAAACTCACAGGATATTACTGAAAGAAAAAGAGCCGAAAAAGAGGAACGGATGAAGAGTAAAATGCAATCTTTATCTGAAAACAGTCCTGATTTGATTTTACGAATGAATACCAAAGGTCAAATTTTTTATACCAACCCAATGGTTGAAGATTACATCGGCCTAAACCCAAGAGATTTAATCAACTCAAGACTTGATGAATTGGAGGTTCAAGAAACTTTAGCAACATTCTTTAAAGATTCAATCCGAAAAATTAGAAAAACCAATCAAAAATTTAATGAAGAAATTAATATCCCTACCGCTAAACTAGGTGAACGAATAATGAGTTTTAGTGCAATACCTGAATTTAACGAAAATGAACTCGAAACAATTCTTTTTGTAGGTCATGATATCACCGAAGCAAAACATATAGAGCTTGAAATTAAAGATAAAAACAAAAAAATTAATGAAAGTATAAACTACGCTCAACGTATACAATCATCTATATTACCCAACACAGCGATCATACAAGAATATCTACCCAAATCATTTATTTTTTATATCCCAAGAGATGTTGTTAGTGGCGATTTCCCATGGTTTTTCAAAAAAGAAGACATTCTATATATCGCTGCTGTTGACTGTACGGGGCATGGAGTACCAGGAGCACTATTATCGTTTATCGGATATTTCCAATTAAACAATATTGTCGACCATGACGTTAATTATAAAGCAGGACAAATTTTAGATAAATTACACTACGGTGTTCGAAGCACCTTAAAACAAGACCGGATTGATGCTGATGCCCGCGACGGAATGGATATTGCTCTTTGTCGTATTAATCTTAAGAAAAAAGAATTAGAATATGCCGGTGCTCACAGGCCATTATATCTTTTAAGAAATGGCGAACTACATGAGTTTAAAGGAAACAGAAAAGCAATTGGTGGAATTCCACATAAAAAGAAACCCGAAAAAGACTTTATTAATCATGTAATTGAAATAAAAAAAGGAGATAAGATTTTTATATTTTCAGATGGAATGCCCGATCAGATTGGCGGTCCGGAAGGCAGAAAATATATGTCGAAACGAATAAGAAAAAATATCGTAGAAAATAAAGATCTCTCCATGCAACAATATTCCAATTTGTTTGCCAACGACTTTAAGAAATGGAAAGGAGATAATAAACAAATTGACGATGTATTGTTAATTGGAATTGAATTTTAATTTTTTATTAACTTTAATAAATATTAATTTTACAACCTATGGACAAAAGTAATGTTAAAGGCTTTCTGGAATTTGTTTATGACTTTTACAGGTCTATGAAAGCACACGAAATTACTTTGGTATACGAAGGTGAGATAACACACCAAATTACCAAAGCATTCACATCGCTGACAGAATCAAATATGGCTAAAGAATCAGAAGCAAATTCTGTTCAGAAAAAAGTGTTCCATGTGATGGTTGAATGTCTGCAAAATATCAGTAAACATGCCGATTCTTTTGGCTCAGATGATTTTCTTTTTGCAGGACGAGGAATATTTATGGTAAGTAAAGGAAAAAAAGATTATCATGTAACTACAGGGAATGTGATAGAAAATGATAAAATCGAAGAACTTACCGAAATGCTCAACCATATCAATAGCTTGGATAAAGAAGGGCTTAAACAACTCTATAAAAGCCAGATGAAAGAAGGAAGACTCTCTGAAAAAGGTGGAGCTGGACTGGGATTTATTGATATTGCCCGTAAAACAGGAAACAAGTTAGAATTCCACTTTTTACCTATTGACGAAGGAAGTTCTTTTTTCCTATTAACATCATCAGTTTCTAGAAACGCATAATAAACAATAACCATGGAAGTAATTAAGATCAAAAGTACCGACGATACTCCAAACATTATTCTTGATAAAGAAAATGGGATATTTGAAATTTCAGGCAGATCACTTCCTGAAGATGTTACCACCTTTTATGAGCCTATTCTTAACTGGCTCGATGACTATCAGGAAGAGGCCAATTCAAAAACTGTATTTGCTTTTAAATTAGTGTATTTCAACACAGCATCATCAAAACTTATCCTTGACATTTTGATGAAACTGGAAGAGATGCATGAAAATGGAAAAGAAGTATTGATCAAATGGTACTATCCCGAAGATGACGAGGATATGGAAGAAGCTGGTGAAGAATATGCCGATATCGTTGACGTGCCATTCGAACAAGTAAGTTATACATTATAAAAAATACTTTTTCATCATTGATGATTAAATTATGAGTGAAGAGATTTTAAAAGCCCTAATGCAGTTGTTTGCAATTATTGCAAAACAGGACGAAGGTGTAGAATCCAACGAACGAGAATTTGTAAAAAACTTCCTCACACAACAAATTAATGATGAAGTAGTGCCTGAATATTTAGCGCTTTTTGATAAAAAAGCAGGGTTTACCGGTAAAAAAACAGAAAGATCGGAAAACGAAAAAGTTAAACTTACATCGGTAAAAGATTCGGTACGAATACTCGGTCTTTGTAAAAAAATTAACAAAACACTTACACAAAAACAGAAAGTAATTGTATTGGTTCGTTTGTTTGAGTTAGTGAATGCCGACCGAAAATTTTCCGAACAACGAATGGCAATCATCAATACCGTTGCCGAAGTATTTAAACTTACAAAAGAAGAATTCTTAAGCATTGAAAGCTTTGTTATTAATAACGATATTGCTGAATTAGATTACTCAAGTAATCTTATTATTAACGACCAAAAAGGGCAATGCAAAAATGCAAAACATGTAAAAGTTGAAGCTCTTGATGGGAATATCTTTATTCTGCAAGTAAAAAGTGTAGATCTTTACTTTTTGCGATACAATGGGAACGAAGATATCTTTTTAAATGGGTTACCTGTAAATAATAAACGAATTTATCTTTTTGCCAATGGAGGAACCATAAAACTTCCTAAAGGCAAACCCATTTATTATAGCGACATTGTTGCTCATTATTTGGCAGATAGCACATCAACCAAAATTTCTTATACCGCCAACAACATCAACTATGTTTTTCCTTCCGGTGATGTTGGTTTACGAAATATTAATTTCTCCGAAGACCAGGGAAAACTTATCGGCCTTATGGGTGCCAGTGGGGCCGGAAAAACTACGCTCTTAAATGTGTTAGCCGGGTTAAACAAACCTACCTCCGGACAAATTTTAATTAATGGTATCGATCTTCATGCCGAAAATGAAGAACTCGAAGGAGTGATTGGATACATTCCTCAAGACGATTTGTTGATTGAAGAACTAACCGTTTTTCAAAATCTTTATTACAATGCCAAATTATGTTTCAACGATAAATCCGAAGAGGAAATTGTTGAATTGGTTAATAAAACTTTAAACAACCTGGGCCTTTACGACCGAAAAGATTTAAAAGTAGGAACCCCATTAAATAAAATGATTAGCGGCGGACAGCGCAAAAGATTAAACATTGCCCTGGAGCTAATCAGAGAACCATCCATCCTTTTTGTTGACGAACCTACTTCCGGACTTTCATCTCGCGACTCCGAAAATGTTATGGACTTATTACGCGAGCTAGCCCTGAAAGGTAAACTTATTTTTGTGGTCATCCATCAGCCATCATCAGATATTTATAAAATGTTTGATAATATGATGATCCTCGATACAGGAGGCTATATGATTTATTATGGTAACCCTGTTGAAGGGGTGATGTATTTTAAACGGCTCGATGCACAAATTAATAGCGATGTGGGCGAATGCCCTACCTGTGGTAATGTTAATCCCGAACTTATCTTTAACATTATTGAAGCAAAGGTGGTGGACGAATACGGCCGTTATACTCCAAAAAGAAAAATATCACCGCCAAAATGGGAAGAGAACTTTAAGGAGAATATTAAATTACGAGAAGTAGAACCTGTTGATGTTTCGCCTCCATCAAACTTAAGTATTCCCTCATGGTTTAAACAACTTCAAATTTATACCATACGAGATTTCCTGTCGAAAATAAGTAATAAACAATATATTGCGCTTAATTTACTGGAAGCACCAATTTTAGGATTTATACTATCTTATATCATTCGGTATATCGCTGACCCTACTTCTGATATTTATATTTTCCGCGAAAATGAAAATATTCCTATCTACATTTTTATGGCCTTAATTGTTGCTCTATTCTTAGGGCTTACCGTTAGTGCCGAAGAAATTTTTCGAGACCGCAAAATTTTAAAAAGAGAAGCGTTTCTAAACCTGAGTAAATCGAGCTATTTAATATCAAAAATATTTATTTTATTTACCATCTCAGCCATACAATCCATTTTATTTATTCTTATTGCGAATAATATTTTGGGGATTAAAGGCATGACTTTCGAATATTGGTTTGCCCTGTTCACTACAGCAGCATTTGCCAATATGATAGGGTTAAATGTGTCCGCTTCATTTAACTCGGCGGTTACCATTTACATATTAATCCCGCTATTAATGATTCCAATGATGATTTTAAGCGGGGCCATGTTTCCTTTCGATAAGTTGAACAGAAGCATCGGTAGCGTTAAAAAAGTCCCCATAATTGCTGAAATAATGCCCACCAAATGGTCGTACGAAGCATTAATGGTAAACCAATTTAAAAACAACGCGTTTGAAAAAAACTTTTTCGAGATTGAAAAGCGCGAAAGTAATGCCGATTTCAAGCAAGTTTATTATATCCCCGAATTGGAAAAACGATTAGAATTTATTGAAGATAATTGGTATAAATTCGAAGAAAATGCAGAAATAAAAAAAGAAATCGCAGATAATTTAAAATTGTTAAAAAACGAAATTGAAAAAGAAGAAATGCGAACCGGACTTGAATTTGAGTCTTTACATCAACTCGATACAGCATTATTTAATGAAATAATATTAAATAAAACACAAAATTATTTAGAAAAGCTCAATTCGTTTTATAGCATGCAATTTCAAAAAGCGAATAACGAAAAAGAAAATATTATCCGTTATTTGCTCAATACCAATCCCAAATTATATCGAAACAAACGAAACGCATACCATAATGAGAGTGTAGCCGATCAGGTAAAAAAAGTTTTTGAAAAAAATAAAATCCTTGAATATAACTATGAACTAATCCAACAAGTTGATCCAATATATAAAGATCCGGATATTGAAGGTTTTCTCAATTTCAGATCACATTTTTTTGCACCGAGAAAATATTTTGCGGGCAAATTTTTTGATACCTATTGGTTTAACTTATCATTTGTATGGTTTTTAACAGCATTTCTTTATCTAACATTATATTATGATGTGTTAAAAAAATTACTTGAACTCCCTGAAAAAATTAAGTTTAAAAAATAAACTTTCGGGATTTAGATTATTTTTATATCTTTATAAGATATGTTAAATTTGCATTACAAAGAATTTCAACAGAAAGGATTATGAGCAAATACTTGATTTATATACTAATACCGTTATTTCTTTTTTCAGCTTGCAAATCAGATAAGCAAAAAGAAAGTGATTTTTCGCAAGAATTTGAAATCCCTGATTCAGTGATATACGATGGCAATCTCGAAATTTCGGAGCAGGCCATGGAAGAAATCGTACAAAATATTTCATCGCCGGTTGAGATTGCAGCCTTAATAAAAAGTCTGGGGGTTCCATACTCAAATGACTACCTCGCTACTACGGATTATGTAGATACTTATAATACAAGCTACAAAATGGCCCTGGGGCTGGGAATCTATGGAGCGGATTTGGGATATCAGAATATGTATAATAAAACCGGCTCGGTGTTGGATTATATTTCAGCTATTAAAACCCTTGCCGATGGTATTCGTGTTGGACAATTTTTTGACTTTACAACGCTAAAACGATTAGTTACTAACAACCAGAACCTTGACTCGTTAATGTATATTTCGGTACAAAATTTCAACCAAATGGACCGATATTTGCGTGAAAATAACCGGGGAAATTTGAGTTCTTTAATCGTAGCAGGTATCTGGATAGAAAGTATGTATCTTCTTGGAGGTGTGGTAAAAGAATCTCCCAGTGCTGAAATCGCTGAAAAAATTGGAGAACAAAAAATAATTTTAAGTAATTTGATGTTGCTCTTAAATAATTACGATCGTGATCCTAAATTTAAAGATCTTATTAATGATTTAGATGAGATACAAACTATTTATAGAGATGTAACCATTACTTATGAAAAAGGAGATCCTGAGGCAATTGAAGAAGACGGGATGCTTGTTATTAAACAAAATGACAAACAGTTCATTGAAATATCCAATGAAACCATGATGCGGATTATTGATAAAACTGCCGAAATACGTAATAAAATAATACACTTGTAAATATGAGAAATTTATCTGTAATATTTATCTTCCTTGCTATTTTTACTTTAGGAAATTTATATACAGCAAAGGCCCAGTCGGGACAAGAACTGGTTGATATTTGCAGTATGATTGCCGGAGAAGAAGCAACTTACTTAAAAGAGTTTCCGGTTAAACTCGATGCGGCAAAACCTGGAGAAGAACTTCCAACCTCAAGATTTTCCGTTGTTTTAAGCAAAGATACTCAATATCGTTTTACGATATGTAATTCAAAAGATTATTCAGGACAGGCTATTATGCAACTTTTCGACAACAACCGACTACTAGGAACAAATTTTGTTGTTGCTACAGGAAAAACTTACCCATCCTTTGATTTTAAATGTACCTCTACCGGGGTATATCATATTTTTGTTACCTTTAAAGAAGGACAACAAGGATTAGCTGTTACAATGCTTTCTTTTGTGAAGAAATTATAACCTTAACAATAAATATTTTTAGAGTAATAGCCTATTTATACATGGGCTATTATTTGTATGTATACAATCGAACTTACCATGAATAGTAACAGTATATTTAAAAACCAATTTTTACGTACAGAATAAAAAAACTCTGTAAACAAAAAAGAAACAGGAATAGCTATAAAATAAATTATTTCATAACTAACGTTTTCAAAAAATATAAATAGTAAAACGCCAAAGAAAAAAATCCACCCGTTAATTTCAAAATATTTCCGGTCTCTAATTTTCTTTTTATGAAAATTGGCTATTACCATAAAGCTAGCAAAAACAATAAAAACAAATAGCAAGGCATAAAAAATATAATATGCATAATGCATGGATTCGAATGTGCGTAGAATGTTTAAATGATTTAAAAATGATTCTGCTAACGCTTCAAATTTTACAACATCAAGAAAAACATAGTAATACGTAAATACAAAAAAATAAGGAGTTAAAAAACCTAATAAACTAACCACCCATTCACGCCCAACAAAAGGGCGTAAAATAGTTAAAGCGACCCAAATCACTATAAAAAAAACAGCAAATGGCGGCCAGAACATACTGGCAACAGATATAAAAAATCCTGCCATATACAATCGATTTAATGCATAATCCCTGCGATAAATATCATAAATAAAATGGGTAGCAATAAACATAAATAATGTCCCAGGAAGTACCGGATTAATTCGCTGTAACGGGACAAAACTCCCGGCAATTAAAATATAAAAAAAGGCAGGTAAAAAGGTTCTGTAATTAATAAGGATATATTTTCGATTAAACTGTACCAGCAAAAATGCCTGGATGAGCAATAGAAGCAAAGTAATGAATAGTGAAGCGAAAGAATTATAGGTAAAAAACTGATTAATCCATTTATAAAACAATACCGGATCTTTATCAAAAGAAAATAAATCAACGGCAGGATGCAAAAAATTTCCTATCCATAAAGCAATGGCTATTATAACAATAAAAAAGATAACAAAAGGACTGTTGCTTTTTAAAATTTTTATCATACATTTTATTTTAAATCTAATCCAATATCCTTACGATAATATTTTTTCTCAAAATTAATTTTTTCAGCATTTGTATAGCTTAGCTCCAGGGCATCAAAAATGGTTTCTCCAAAAGAAGTTACAGCCATTACTCGTCCTCCATTGGTTACAAGCGATTTATCTTTCATGGTTGTTCCGGCATGAAAAATAATGGAATCATTCATTGCCTCAAAAGAATGAATTTTTTTCCCTTTTTCATATTTCCCTGGATATCCCCCGGATACGAGCATCACGGTAGCCGTCGCTTTTTCCTCTATTTCAAAAGAAACATCTTTTAAGGTTTGATCGGCTACATGCTTAAAAAGAGTTAATAAATCTGTTTTAATACGGGGAATCACAACCTCGGCTTCCGGATCGCCCATCCTCACATTATACTCAATAACATAAGGTTTTCCGTTAACATTCATCAAACCGAAGAAAATGAATCCTTTATAATCAATTTTCTCTTGTTGTAATCCATAAAGAGTAGGTTGAATAATTCTCCTTTCCACCTTATCCATAAATTGCTTATCAGCAAAAGGTACGGGAGAAACAGCTCCCATTCCACCAGTATTCAGCCCGGTATCGCCTTCACCAATTCGTTTGTAATCTTTGGCTTCGGGTAAAATTTTATAGGATATTCCATCCGTAAGAATAAAAACGGACAGTTCAATGCCTGAAAGAAACTCTTCAATAACCACCGTTTGGCTTGCCGCGCCAAACTGACCTTTTAGCATATTTTCCAACGCCACTTTAGCCTCATCCATATCTTCCAAAATCAATACACCCTTTCCTGCTGCCAGTCCATCTGCTTTAAGGACATATGGAGGGTTTAACGATTCTAAAAATCGTTTTCCTTCGGCGATGGTTTTTCGTGTAAATGATTGATACATCGCAGTGGGGATATTGTATTTCTGCATAAAAGATTTGGCAAAATCTTTACTCCCCTCTAGCACAGCTCCTGCTTTAACAGGACCTATAACCGGAATATCTTTTAAGGCCGAATCGGAAAGAAAAAAATCATGAAATCCATCCACTAAAGGTTGTTCAGGGCCAACGACAACCATATCAATATGGTTCTTCAAAAGAAATTTCTTTACCGCATTAAAATTTTGGATGGCTAAAGTAACATTTTCTCCCACCTTCATTGTTCCTGCATTGCCAGGTGCAATAAAAAGTTTCTTTAATTGATTACTTTGATTCATCTTCCATGCAAGAGCATGTTCTCTACCTCCGGAGCCGATAAGAAGTATATTCATAAAACCGATAATTTATTTTTTTGTAAAATTAAGTGTAAACATATAAAATCTTATCAATTATCGGTTAAACTTTTACAAAAAAATAAAGCCCCTAAAAACAGGAGCTTTATTAAAAATCAAACTATCAACATTTTATTGAAAAATTACTTTTTCCTGGTAGTAGAAACCTTCCGTACTAATTTTTATAAAATAAATGCCTTTGGCATAATCTGATAAATCAAATTCTTTTTTAAGATTACCATTGGCCTGGGTTTTTTCTTTAAACAATCTCTGACCAGCAATATTAAGTATTTCAATAGTGTAAGTTGTCTGCTGGTCAGTATCTATTTCAAGGGTTATTTTCGCAGATGTGGGATTAGGATATAACCTAATATTTTCAGCATTACTGATCGATTCAATGGCATCAGGAAAACTAACAGTAAGGTCTGTTGTAACAGGGCCGCAGCTATTTTCATCTGTAATTGATATTGTATAATCGCCAGGCCCCAGATTATCAAATATACCAGTTTCATTTGAAATATCGCCCGGAGTAAGAAGATAAGTTATTGTTCCTGTTCCTCCTGTTGCTTCAACCTCAATGGAACCATCGGTAGCTGTTTCTGACGTTGCATCTACAACATCCTCAGAAACGATAGTTATTGCTTCGGGTTCATTCACCGTAGCTGAAAGGGTTGCTTCACAATTATTATCATCAAGAACCGTAAGTTGATAAGTTCCTGCACCTACAGCCGTTTGATCTTCAGCATCAGTATCTAAGCCAGATCCATCAGTTGTAGTCCAGGCAAAGGTATATGGAGGTGTTCCTCCTGAAGCCGAAATATCAATATTTCCATCATCGTCACCATGACATAAGGCATCATTTATGTCTGTTATTTCAACGGTAAGTGATGTTTCCGGTTCAGTAACTTCCACACTATCTTCGTACATGCAATTATGGGTATCTGTAGCAGTAAAAGAGTATGTTCCGGGAGTTAATCCCGATTGATCTTTTTGGGTAGGAACCAATCCCGACCCATTTTCGGTAGTCCAGAAATAGCTGAAGGTCGGCGTACCACCGGATGCGGCAAGCTGCACGGCACCATCACTGCCTCCATGACAGGATACATTATACACGGTTTTATTCACCTGAATTGCCGGAGGTTGGTTTAGGTTTACACTCGATGATTTCTGGCATCCATTGGCATCGGTAACCGTAACAGTATAAAATCCGGCATCCAGCACGTCAGCATTTTGGGTAGACTGACTTCCCGGGTCATTCCAAAGATAACTATAAGGTTCAATTCCTCCGCTACGGGATACCGTTAGCTCCCCGTCATAATCACCATGACAGGTAGGGCTACTCACCACTTCGGCAGTGGCCAGCACTTCTGTGGGCTGGGTAATTACATAATCAGGAACCGTAAACACACATTCATTCGCATCGGTTACGGTAATGCTGTACGTTCCAACACCCACATTGGTTAAATCTTGTGTGGTAGCTCCGGTATTCCAACTATAACTATAAGGTAGTTCTCCGGCAGATGTTATATTCACATCGATGAACCCATCGCTGTCGCCATAGCAATCCAACACAGAAGTTGATATTGCAGAAATTTCACCATCAAAAGTGTAAGCCAGTTCATTTATTGTTACGCTAATTATATCTTCCACAACGGGGTCTGCTTCATTATCGGTGACCATTACACTATAAGTTCCTGCTCCCAAACCCGTTGCTTCTGCTGTGGTTTGATTTCCGGCTGCAGCGTCCCACTGGTAGGTAATATCGGTATGATCATCTGGTGAAAAGAAACTAACCGTCGATTTCCCGTTATCTGTTCCCTGGCATGCATCTTTTTGTTCAGAAATATACGCATAAAATTCAGTTTCGTCCAACACATGAAAGGTGGTGTCGAACGCACAACCACTGTTATCGGTAGCGGTAACCGAGTAGCTTCCCGGATCCAAATCACTAATATCTTCGTTCGTATCGGTAAAGCCTGAAGGCCCTTCCCAATTGAAAGTAACCGTTCCGGTTCCTCCCTGGTACACTAGGTCGATGGCACCCGGGTCGCCAGGTCCGGTATAATGAGTTACTATCGATTCCCCGAAAGTTACAGGCTCAGGGCCGGTAAGAATTATGGCCGTATCGGCAGTACATCCTTCGCTATCGGTAACGGTAACACAATATGTTCCGGGGGTTAAATTAGTTTGGTCTTCGGAGGTTAATTCGACCCCAGAGCCGCCTTCGCTTTCGAACCAGTAATAGGCATTTCCTCCATTCCCACCGGTAACACTTATATCAATAGCTCCCTCGGAGCTATAACTACAAGTTGTAACAGGAGTAATTGCCGGGTTAAAAATAAAAGAATCCGGTTCAGTTAAAGTATATTGTGCCACTGCGGTAGAATCGAGATTATCAGTCACGGTCACCGAATAAGTTCCGGCGGTTAATCCTGTGGCAGTTGAATCATTTAATCCGCCATCGTGGCTCCATGCATAGGTATACGGCGAAACGCCAAAATAAGGTGTAACCACCAGCTCGCCATCAGTACTGCCGTTGCAGGTAGGGTTTCTTTTTTGGGTGAAGGTGGCATTCAACTCCGGGATGAACTGGGCCAAAATTCCATTATAAGTCCCGGTTGAATTATAGAGTGTTTCCTCTCCGATTTGTAAACTTGCTGCTTTATATGCACCACCAAAGATGTTTATACCATCAGAAGAAATTTCTAAAATATCTCCTTGATCAGTTTCACCCTCTCCATATAAACTTGAAGCAAAAAGTGTATTACCTAATTTATCTAATCCAGCAACATAAATATCTATATCAGATGAAGAACTTGAATTAATAGTATCCTCTCCAAAAATCAGTTCATCCGAAAAATAACCGGAAATATATAACTTGTTTCGATGAGAAAGGATTACCTTGGCTACATCATTTCCTATTCCACCATAACCACGAGACCATAAAAGATTCCCATTTTTATTATATTTATGTATAAAGATATCATTTGAGCCACTAGTGCTCAAGGTTACATTACTTGTTAAGGTTTCGGTGGAATCTGCAAAAAATTCAGTCCCACTAAAATATCCGGTATAATAAATATTTCCATAATCATCCTGGGTAATTGTGCCCGTATAATCACTGTTATTCCCATAGGACTGCCTTACCCACAAGCCATTCCCATCAAAATCGGTTTTGTATAAATAAACATCAGATTTATTGGCAATATAACTGGATATCGTTTTTACATCTAAATATAAATCTCCAAAAAAAAGACCATTAAAATAATATCCGTCGTTAAAAGCGCTTATCGATGTTAATTTTCCAGTACCTGAAGAATTAAGTATATTGTCAACCCAAAGGTAATTTCCATCATCATCTAATTTAAAAATATAATTATTTGTTCCTGTTCCTCTTAACGTATCGTCAGAATAAATAAGAGAATCGACATAATCACCTACCAGTATAATATTGTTTGATTTATCTATATCAATTCCGTTTATAAATTGTGAGGATTCACCTTTGGCTATGTTTTTTGCCCATAAAAAATTGCCACTATTGGTATATTTTGCTAAAAATACATCATATGAACCGGCATCACTGATTAAAGAATCCTGATTTTCGTTGAAATAGCAGGTATCCTGGAAAATTCCGGTTACAAAAATATTTTGATGTTGATCTAATTTCAGATCTATATATAAAAGTTCATTTTCAGTACTCCCAATAGTTTTAATCCAAACAGGTTGTAGGTTGGGTGTAAATTTTGCAAAAAAGTGATCAAAACCTCCATTGGAATCTATCGTATCGCCTAGGCTGTTTTGAAAATGCCCGGCTATATAGATATTGTCATTTTCATCAATATCATTGGAAAGAATTCTTACATTTCCGGATGAGTTAACTTCAAAAAAATTTCTCCAGGTTTGTCCTATTGTTATTGTAGTAATAAATATAAATAAATGCAGAAAAAGTATAATTTTTTTCATAATAAAATTTTTTAACTCTCATACAAACCCTCTTCTGTTGGATTTCCACCCGTACCACCTTCAGTTTTTTCCTTATTTAACACATATAGTTTTGGCAAAACCCAATTCTGCTTTTTATCTCTTGAATTATTTCTTTCTTCTGTTTTTCTCTCTTTCTCTTCCATATCTTCACATTTTAAATATTTAACAACAAAAAGGATGCAAATATACCATTTGCGTCTGAATTTGTTTATTAACTAGCTAATTTATTATTTTTTTATCGTTTAAACCAATTTTTACAGAAAATATTGATTAAAAGCCAGTTTCTGTAGACTAAATTTATAATCAACGGGTTAACTGTAAAAACCCACTACTGTAAATTCTTTGTGTCCTCTTTCTCCGGCTACTACCTTACCTCCTGTTTTCAACCAGGCATGAGCTTTTAAACTTTCGCCTCCTTCTTTCTTTACACCCAGATACAAGGTACTGTCTGTTCCATACCTTTTTAAAACTTTTTTTACGGCAATGGCCTCTTCAAAACATTTTACGTTCCATGGTAATCGACGCTTTATCCGCCGCAGGGCGTGTTGTGCTTTGCGAACCAGCTGCTCCTGCCCTTCCTGCAAATCATCATCCATTGCTGTACGAAATGTTCCCAGGCTTTTTGAAAACCAACGCAGCGGAAACCACCGTACCCAAATGAACGATACCACCAGCCAAAAAAAGGTTTGCCGGAGCAACCGTTTTTCAAGCGGTGGGGTTTTGAAATATTTAACTAACAATTTAAACACGAAAAGGTTCTTTTAGTAAGACGTTTAAAATTACAAATTAGTTGTAATAATAAGTTGTTTTTCAGATTTTTCTGTAAGTCAGTTAAAAAAGTGCAAATTGATTTTTTTACTTCGCGAAACCCTGCTTGCAACAGGCAAGTTTGTGTCTTCCCTGCTATGCCGGCAGACTGGTTCGTTAGACTGTGTGTAACAGCATTTTGTAATTTTACCACAAAGTCACTCAAAGGAAGCACGAAGTTTCACAAAGACTTTTTTGGATAAATCCTAATTAACAATCAATAGTATTAATCGCAATAATGAATTTAATTTAAGATTCATCCGCTGACTTATGAAAAAATAATAAGCTTTTTTTCTGCCAAATCGTTTAAAAAAGGCATGATATCATTTATGCATTGCTCTTTGCTTACTTCATATTTTTCGGTAATTAAATCTGCTAAATCACTAATGGCAATGGGCTGCTCAATAGTATCCCAGATAAAACTGCCGGTTTTTCCCAGTCCGTAATATTCGCCTTGCTGAATGCTCATCATTACTTTCTCGCCATCAATGTCGCTGGCCAAAATATCGTTGTTTCGTTGGATAATGGTTTGTTCTGTTAGTTTCATATCTTTTATTTTCTCGCAAAGACGCAGAGACGCAAAGACTCAATGTTTTTTAGTATTCCATAATTTTACTGCTTACTGCTGCTCTTTACTGCCGCTTTCTATTTTGGTTTATATTTAAAAATTTACATTGCCATGCTCATCCAAATATCCGAATTTTTTCATCACCTCCCGGTGATTCTGGATAATTTCTTTCACCTGTTGATCCTCCAAATAGTTTCTCCAGTCGCCAATTTTTCCTTTTCGGAAAAATTTTTTGGATTTGATCATTTTTTCTTTAAATCCCTGCTCTTGCTCTTGTTGGGTCAAGATATTAAAATCACTTTTTTGGATGGCCTCCTCAATTTTTTCTTTGCTAAAATCAAATTTTAAGAAACGAACCGCCTGGTTAAAAGTTTCGAAAGTATTATTCACCATATCCTCATAGCGCATCACATGAACAGGAATCGATGTTTGCTCTGTCCAGCTTTTCACATGGTCTGACCAGCTACCCAACAGTTGCCTGAGCTGATTTACCTGCCGGTCGTTGCGATCGCAAAATGCATACCCGGAGTTATTAATCGTTTTCACCATCTTATCCACCGGCTTGGCACTGTGGTAAGCAAAAGATACCAATACATCCAGCGGGTTACGGATAAAATAAATACATCCTTTCGATATTTCGGATGGGAACAGCGGCTTTTGCTGATCAACCCAATAAAATTTATCGTGCACCTTTTTAAACAGCAGCTTCTCCGATTCTTCCGACTGCATCCTGTACACATCGGGCCGCAGGCGGTCAATCTCTTCAAACGTCATGTCCGAAGAAGACAGTCCCGTATAATCGTCAAAAATTTTGCGCGAGCTGGAGATGGTGGTTTCTTTCAGATCATTGATATTCGCCGGCTGGTCCGAATCACTCAGCAGGTTGGTAATAAAAATCCGGAACCAGGTGTTGCCTGATTTGGGATAGCTGGCTAACCATATGATATTTTTTTTATGCATTGAGATCAAAATTTTCCAGTAAAAAATCGGCAAACTCTTTGAGCATGACCGGCGCCTGTGGCCTTTTAATACGGTACACCTTTACCTGCTTCAGCAAACGGTTAATCACCGTAAAATGTTCCTGCTGCTTTTGCAGTCCCTCCACAAAACGGTAACGAAAGGTATTGTTCTTTAACGCATTAAATTTTTCAATCCCGGTCAGCTCTTCTGATTCAAAACCCGGGGTGTTTTTGGGATGAATGATAAAGATATTCTTTACCGGCAGAGGTTGTGTGCAAAAATTCTTTTCCACACCATATTTATATTTCTGTATATCTGGCCGGATAGAAGAGAGCGAGTCGGTAGCAATCCCCAGTTTTTCCAGCACATCCTTCCAAATTTTCATCCCCGGAAAACCGGGTTCTACCTGCAGTGAATGATTAATCACACTAATATCGTCGGCCAGTATCTGATATCCCTGTTGAACAAAAAAGGCGGCAATGGAAGATTTTCCTGCTCCGCTTAACCCGGTAAATATGGAGGTTGAATGACCAAACTGAATGGCGCTGCCATGAATGGGTAATAACCCGCGTTGCAGAAACAAAGCACCAAATGCCGATCCCAGCAAAAATAACCGCACCTCTTTATCAATTCCTTTTTTATACGGCTCTACAATAATTTTATTCCCGTTTTTAATATAAAATTTGGCAATCTGATCGGTTTCTAATAAAAACTCGTTTTTCCCGGCCTGATAGCGAACTCCTCTTTTTATTATTTTGTTGATTTGTTTTGGTACGTTACCAATGCTTACAATCACATCTGGCTCACCTGAAGATTCTATCAATTCAGGGATTTCAAAATCAGATATAAATTGTAACCCAAAAGCTTTATAATGATATTTTTTATTCATAGTTAGTGGTTGTATTACAAAGGTAAAGCAAATTTTATTGTATTTGGATCATTTGAAGGTATCTTCCTACAAATCGATTCAAAAAAAATCAAAGAGGTCATAGAGAATGCTGTCGATAAATGTCAGCAATCTGTTGAAATTGATTATCAGGAGATTGTTTTGTCCATGGGTAGCTCTTAATATCCGTAAATTAGTTAAGTTTTTTTAACACTAAGTTACTCAAAGGATAACACAAAGTTTCACTAAGTAAATTTTCACCAAACTTGGTGTATCCCTGCTTGCCAGCAGGCAAGTTTGTGATAAACCCTGTCTGCTGACAGGCAGGTTTGTGGTACATTTTGAAACTCTTAAAAGACATACAGATTTTAGGAGCTATCGGGACTGCCGGTTAAAGCAATCAGCAATGAACAAAATCAACGCATCGCTGTATTATTTAAAGAATCAGCCAAAAAAAATTTATGGACTGAAAATTAATCTTTATATTTAGCTTAAATAATAAAATAATAACCCCATGGAACTAAAGCAAACAATTGAAAAAAGAACGAGTATAAGAACCTTTACCGAAGAAGATGTTCCGGTAAAAGATTTAAAAGAACTGGTACGAAGAGCAGGTTTAGCACCGAGTGTTAATAATTTCCAGCCCTGGAAATTTTATGCCATTACCAATAAAAAAACTCTCAATAAGCTGGCCACAAAGGTCTCTGAAAAGATCAAACAACTACCGGAAAACCAATCTATAGCCTCTAAAAATTTAAAATCGCAGGTGGAGTGGTTTGCCACTTTTTTTGAAAATGCACCGGCAGTTATTGCTATGGCTATGGAAGATTATGAATCAGTACTTGAAAAAGGGGTTCATTTATCGCACGAAGAAATTAATAAGTTACGCAACTTCCCCGATATGCAAAGTGCCGGTGCTGCTATCCAGAACATCCTCCTCTCGGCGGTTGATTTGGGATATGGTGCCTGCTGGCTAAGTGCTCCCATGATGGCTAAAGAAGATTTGGAAAAAATCCTCAACATCGAAAATCCATATCACCTTATTGCATTTGTAGCTGTGGGGAAAGCATCTAAAAATCTGCAACCTAAACCCAAAAAATCATTAGACGAAATATTTACCCTTGTTGAATAAAATTTTTTCATTTATGGCTTACAAAATTTACCATAACACCCGGTGTAAAAAAAGCCGGGCAGGCTTACAATATTTACAGGAAAAAGGCATTGAACCTGAAATTATTGAATATTTAAAAGACCAGCCTTTTACTGAAAAGAGTTTAAAAGAACTATTGAAGAAACTGAACCTTAAACCACAGGATATGATTCGTACTCAGGAGAAAGAGTACAAACAACATTTTAAAGGAAAAGATCTTACGGATGATGAATGGATAAAAATCCTGGTTGAACATCCAAAACTCATTCAACGTCCTGTTATTGTTAAAGATAACAAAGCGGTATTAGGTGATCCTGTAGAAAATATTGATCCCATCCTATAATTTTCGTATCTTTTGGGTTGATTAAACTTTTTTACGAACCATAATTACAAACAAACTGCCCTGAGGCAGTAAAAACAAAAGTTCTATGTCAACACCAAAATTCTATTATCAAAATCCCTATCCGCTAGGGAAAGATGAAACCGAATATTATCTGTTAACCAAAGATCATGTATCGGTTACCCAATTTGAAGGAAAAACCATTTTAAAAGTAGATCCGGAAGGATTAACCAAAGTTGCACGAGCAGCTTTTCATGACACCTCCTTTATGTTACGGACGAATCACATAAAGCAGGTAGCTGCTATTCTGGACGATCCCGAAGCAAGCGACAACGATAAATATGTAGCCTTAACCATGTTACAAAATGCTGAAATCTCAGCAAAAGGAGAATTGCCATTTTGCCAGGATACCGGTACAGCAACTATTATAGCCAAAAAAGGACAACAGGTATGGACCGGTGGTGGTGACGAAGAAGCCCTGTCTAAAGGAGTGTACGAAACCTATACAAAAGACAATCTGCGTTATTCTCAAACTGTACCACTGGATATGTATACCGAAAAAAATTCGGGTACCAACCTACCGGCACAAATTGATATCCATGCCACCAGCGGAGATGAATATAAATTCCTTTTTGTTGCTAAAGGAGGAGGTTCTGCTAATAAAACCAATCTGTTTCAACAAACCAAAGCCTTATTAAATCCTGAAAAGTTGGAAAACTTCTTGACAGAAAAACTTAAATCTCTAGGTACTGCAGCATGTCCTCCCTATCATGTTGCATTTGTTATTGGTGGCACATCAGCAGAGGCCAACTTAAAAACCGTTAAACTGGCTTCAGCCAAATACTATGATAATCTGCCCACCAAAGGAAACGAGCACGGACAAGCATTCAGGGATACCGAGCTGGAGGAAAAAATTCTGAAAGCAGCTTATAACCTTGGCATAGGTGCCCAGTTTGGAGGCAAACATTTTGCCCTCGACATTCGAATTATCCGCTTACCACGACATGGAGCTTCGTGCCCTGTAGGCATGGGTGTTTCCTGCTCTGCCGACAGAAATATTAAAGCTAAGATTAATAAAGACGGTATCTGGATTGAAAAGATGGAAGATAACCCCGGAAGGTTTATTCCTGAAAAATACCGGAAAGAAGAAGAAGGTGGAGCCGTTACCATCGACCTGAACAAACCGATGAAAGAGATCTTAGCAGAACTATCCAAACATGCCGTAGGCACAAGATTATCACTCAATGGAACGATTATCGTTGGGCGCGATATCGCCCATGCAAAATTAAAAGAACGAATTGACAAAGGAGAAGATCTACCGCAGTACATCAAAGATCATCCGATTTATTATGCAGGCCCGGCAAAAACGCCTAAAGGGAAACCATCAGGATCATTCGGACCAACTACGGCAGGAAGAATGGACCCATACGTTGACCTGTTCCAAAGCCACGGTGGAAGTATGATTATGATAGCCAAAGGAAACAGAAGCCAGGTGGTTACCGATGCCTGCAAAAAATACGGAGGATTTTATCTGGGAAGTATTGGAGGGCCGGCAGCCATACTTGCCGAAAAAAATATTAAAAAAGTAGAGTTGCTAGAATATCCCAAGCTAGGGATGGAGGCTATTTATAAAATTGAAGTGAAAGAATTTCCGGCATTTATCCTAGTGGATGATAAAGGAAATGATTTTTACAGCATGAAATAAATTATTTATTCTTAAGAAAGTAAAGTAGACCTGCCTGCCCATTGTTTGCAATTACAACGGCAGGCAGGGATGCCGAAGGACAGAGGGGTAAAGTGTAATTAGAAAAAATGAGTATGTTATTCTTTGACCCCTTCCCCTGTAGGGACTTCCCCTTGAAAGGGGAAGCAGCATTGATTAAGAGAACTACAAAACTTGAAAGTTTAGTAGCACAGATGAATCGAAGCTTTCTCCCCTGTTTAGGGGACCTGCCTGCTCAGTGATGGCAATAGCAACGGCAGGCAGGGATGCCGAAGGACAGAGGGGTCAGATAAACCCATCACAACCCCTTTATCCCTGAAGGGGAAAGACCAACGCGCAGGAATGTCCGAAGGGGTAAAAAAGCAGAAACAAAATAAAAATGACCTACCCTGAAATAAAAGAAATAACAAGAAAGTTAAGGAATAATCCTACGCTATCTGAAAAAATTTTATGGAAATATTTGAGAAGGAAACAATTGGATGGAAGGAGATTTCTAAGACAGTATGCAATTATCTATGATTCTGTGGGGAAAGAACATTTCTTTTATGTGCCTGACTTTTATTGTATAAAGGAGAAACTGGCCATTGAACTGGATGGTAAAATTCATGATTTTATAAAAGAAAGAGATACAAGACGAGATTCAATTTTAAGAGAATCAGGAATAAAAGTTCTGAGAATTAAAAATGAAGAATTACAAAATATTGAAAATGTGCTGGCTAAAATTAAAAATAATTTTAATTTGTAGTACTTTGACCCTTTCCCCTATCGGGACTTTCCCTAGGGAAAGCAGCAGATAGAAAAAAATCTGCTAAACAACAAAACTTAGCAATAAATACAAAATGTAAAATTTCCCAGGCTTGAGGGAAGGTGCTTTGATTGAAAACTAACAAACTTAACGGGTTAGCAGAAAAGATGAATCAAAGCTTTCTCCCCTGTTTAGGGGACCTGCCTGCCCAGTGATGGCAATAGCAACGGCAGGAAGGGATGCCGAAGGACAGAGGGGTCAGATAAACCCATCACAACCCCTTTATCCCTGAAGGGGAAAGACCAACGCGCAGGAATGTCCGAAGGGGTAAAAAAGCAGAAACAAAATAAAAATGACCTACCCTGAAATAAAAGAAATAACAAGAAAGTTAAGGAATAATCCTACGCTACCTGAAAAAATATTATGGAAATATTTGAGAAGGAAACAATTGGATGGAAGGAGATTTCTAAGACAGTATGCAACTATCTATGATTCTGTGGGGAAAGAACATTTCTTTTATGTGCCTGACTTCTACTGTATAAAGGAGAAACTGGCCATTGAACTGGATGGTAAAATTCATGATTTTATAAAAGAAAGAGATACAAGGCGAGATTCAATTTTAAGAGAATCAGGAATAAAAGTTCTGAGAATTAAAAATGAAGAATTACAAAATATTGAAAATGTGCTGGCTAAAATAAAATGTGATTTTAATTTGTAGTACTTTGACCCCTTCCCCTGTAGGGACTTCCCCTTGCAAGGGGAAGCAGCAGATAGGAACAATACTGCTAAACAACAAAACTTAGCAATAAATACAAACTGAAAGATTTTCTTTGCTTTAGGGAAAGATGCTTTGATTGAAAGGACTACAAAATTTTAACGGGTTAGCAGAAAAGATGAATCAAAGCTTTCTCCCTTTGAAGGGGAGATGCCGAAGGCAGAGGGGTAAATAAGAATAAAAAATGAGCTTGTTATTCTTTGACCCTTTCCACTGTAGGGACTTTCCCTTAAAAGGGAAAGCAGCATTGATTAAGAGAACTACAAAACTTGAAAGTTTAGTAGCAAAGATGAATCAAAGCGGCCAACCAAAGTAAATAGTCGTTTTATATAATTTTTCCTTTCTATTATTATTTTTTATAACAAAACCTTTTAAGTACACAATTGTTAAAAAAACAAAAAACGATGGACAGAATCGAAAAAGACAACATGGGTACTATAAAAGTACCTGCTGAAAAATATTGGGGAGCTCAAACCCAACGATCAATCGATAATTTTAAGATTGGTGCTGAAAAAATGCCGGTAGAAATCATCCGGGCTTTTGGGATACTGAAAAAAGCAGCAGCAAAAACTAACCACGGGCTGGGTGTTTTATCCAAAAAAAAAGCGGAGATGATTTCACAGGTTTGTAATGAAATTATTGCAGGTAAACTGGACGAACACTTTCCTTTGGTTGTTTGGCAAACCGGTTCGGGCACACAAACCAACATGAATATCAACGAAGTGATTGCTAACCGGGCACATGTTTTAGCAGGGAATAAATTGGGAGAAGGAGAAAAACAAATACACCCGAACGATGATGTAAATAAATCACAATCATCTAACGATACTTTTCCTACTGCAATGCATATAGCCGCATATAAAGTGCTAACCGAAAAAACCATTCCGGCTGTTGCCAGGCTAAAAGATGAGCTGGCAGCCAAAAGCAGCCAATGGAACGAAATTGTGAAAACAGGGCGGACCCACTTTATGGATGCTACACCATTGACGCTTGGGCAGGAGTTTTCAGGGTATGTATCCATGATTGAACATGGGCTAAAGGATGTAAAAAACAACCTGAATCATCTTGCTGAATTAGCGCTGGGGGGAACAGCTGTTGGCACAGGATTAAACGCGCCCTCTGAGTACTCCGCTATAGTTGCTGAAGAAATAGCACAAATAACAGGATACCCATTTACCACCGCCGAAAACAAATTTGAGGCTCTGGCTGCTCATTATGCACTTGTCGCCTCACACGGAACTCTTAAAACACTGGCTGCAAGCCTGATGAAAATTGGGAATGATATACGTATGTTGGGATCAGGCCCCAGGGGTGGAATAGGTGAGCTTAACCTGCCAGCCAATGAACCCGGATCGTCCATTATGCCCGGGAAAATAAACCCCACCCAAACCGAAGCGCTTACTATGGTTTGTACGCAGATTATGGGAAATGATGTAACCATCAATATGGCCGGATCGAACGGCCATTTTGAGCTGAATGTCTTTAAACCTGTCATTATTAAAAATTTCCTGGAATCGGCCCGCCTACTGGCCGATGCCTCGTTATCATTTGCCAGTAACTGTATCGCTGGAACAGAGCCTAACATCCAAAATATTGAAAGACATCTGAAAAATTCATTAATGCTGGTAACCGCACTTAATCCTCATATTGGCTATGACAAGGCAACAGAAATTGCACAAAAAGCTTTTCAGGAAAACAAAACTTTAAAACAAGCCGCAATGGAAACAGGATATGTTTCAGCAAAAGATTTTGATGCATGGGTTGTCCCACAAAAAATGGTTTAAACAGCAATAGGCTTAAATACAAATCCTTTTTCAGAAAAATACTGCAATACTCGGGGTAATGTATATTGCAAATTTTTTCGGGCTTTGAGGTTATCGTGAAAAACAACGATTGAGCCGGATTTGGCAAAGCCAAAAACATTTAGCTCATGACCGAAGGGAATAATCGTTCAATTTGGGTTTTAGTTAAAAAACATAAAAAAACCCGCCAAAATATTTCTGACGGGCTTTCTTCAAGAAATGTTATTGAAGTGTTTATTCTATTACCACTCTTTTGGTTTCACTTTTGCCGTTTTCAAAGTTTATTTGTAGCAGATAAATCCCACTTTCAAGGTTATTTATTTTCAATATAGATTTTTTTGCCCTGGGTTGATCTGAAAAGACCATATTCCCCGTTAAATTTATCAGCTCTAAAGATCTTATTTCCAATTCACTTTCAATTGTTATTCGCTCAGTGGCCGGGTTGGGATAAACTTCAGTTAATATTCCTGGAACACTATGGATATATGTTGAAACAGCCGACAAAGTTATATTTTTAGTGATGTCTGAACCTTCAATATTAAAGCTTCCTGTAGCTTCTTCATAGCCTTCTGCAGTAATTGTATAGTCATAATCCCCATTTACCAGTTCAAATATCACTTCTCCGTTTGCACCGGTTGTTTTCTCTCCCTCACCATCGATGTTTACAGTAGCACCTTCTATGGCATCAGCAGTTTCATTGGAAACAGAAAAAGTAATTGAATAAGTTGTTTCAATTAAAGTAACTTTTTCTGTTACATTTTCGCCTTCTACCGTTATGTTTCCAGTGGTTTCATCATATCCATCAGCATTAACGGTATAGCCGTAGTCGCCGTTTACCAGTTCAAATGCCACTTCTCCGTTTGCACCGGTTGTTTTTTCTCCTTCACCATCGATGCTTACAGCAGCACCTTCTATGGCATCAGCGTTTTCATTGGAAACAGAAAAGGTAATTGAATAAGTTGTTTCAATTAAAGTAACATTTTCTGTTACATTTTCGCCTTCTACCGTTATGTTTCCTGTGATTTCATCATATCCATCAGCATTAACGGTATAGCCGTAGTTACCGTTTCCCAGTTCAAATGCCACTTCTCCGTTTGCACCGGTTGTTTTTTCTCCTGCGCCATCGATGCTCACAGCAGCACCTTCTATGGCATCAGTGTTTTCATTGGAAACAGAAAAGGTAATTGAATAAGCAGTATTATTAAAAGTTTCTGTTTCCAGAGTTAAGTCCGGAAAATTACTATTTGTCACCTTACAATAATATATGCTATTATTGTTTACTTCGCAAGTCAGTGTGCTGTCCGTTTCACCTGAAAGTTCAACTCCGTCTTTAAACCATTGATAGTTATTGTTCGGGCTTTCTGCCAATACAGCTAAAGTTACATTGTTACTTACGGTATCTACATCTAACGGCAACAATATGTCCTGCGGATGGTATGTATAATCAGATAATGCATTCCAGTCAATGTTTGCAGTTTCCAGGTCGCCAAAAGTAAAATGGTTATTGTATATATAACAATAAGCTAAATTATTTAATCCTGATAAATCTGGTAATTCTTCGAATTGGTTGTTATCAAGATACAAATAATACAAATTCATCAAGTTTCCTAATTCTGCCGGGAATGAACCTTCTAACTTATTATCATTAAGTTCCAGGCACACCAAGTTTGTCAGACTCCCTAACTCTGCCGGGATTGAGCCTTGTAATTCATTACTATATAGATATAAAAATTCTAATTTTGTCAAATTTGATAATTCTACTGGTATAGAACCTGTTAGTTTTTCCTCTGCTATTGCAAAGCGTTTTAGAGCTTTTAAGTTCCCAATCTCGACCGGAATAGATCCCGTAATCCCATTATTAGAATATATATATAAAAGCTTTAAACTATCTAAGTCCCCAATTTCAATGGGAATGGTACCCGAAAGGTTATTATTATTTAAATTTATCTCTGTAATACGTGATCCTTCAACGGTTACGCCATACCAATTACCTGCGAATTCGTCACTCAGCCAGTTTGAATTATCATTCCAATGATCCCCATCGGTATTGTTATATAATGCAACTAAGGCATTTAAATCGTTGTCCAATATTCCGTTTTGTATATTTGCGCCAACTGCTGTGGTTTGCAACGTAAGATCGGGGAACTCATTGTTCGTTATTTTACAGTAATAACTACTTTCATCACTTTCAACATAAGTAAAGATGCTGTCTGTTTCATTCGTAAGTGTATCTCCATCTTTAAACCACTGATAGTTATTATTCGGGCTTTCTGCCAATACAGTTAAAGTTACATTATTACTTGTAGTGTCCACATCTAGTGGCAACAATCCTTGTGGTACATAACTATACCCTGATAATGTATTCCAGTCAATGCTTGCAGATTCCAGATCGCCAAAAGTAAAATGGTTATTGTTTATATAACAATAAGATAAATTATTTAATCCTGATAAATCAGGTAATTCTTCTAATTGGTTGCTATAAAGATATAGATTTTGCAAATTCATCAAGCTCCCTAACTCTGATGGAATAGACCCACCTAGTTGGTTGTATTGTAAATAAAGTCTTTCAAGATTCGTCAAACTTCCCAATTCTGGTGGGATGGAGCCTTCTAGCTGATTGTTATAAAGATACAAATAATTTAAGTTTGTCAAGTTCCCTAATTCTGGTGGAATTGAGCCGGTCAGAGCATTGCCAGAAAGATTCAGCCATTTTAAGTTTGTCAAGCCCCCTAATTCTGCAGGTATTGAGCCTTCTAGTTGATTGTTATAAAGATACAGATCTTGTAAATTTGTCAAATTTCCTAATTCTGGTGGGATGGAGCCGGTCAGTGCATTGCCAGAAAGATTTAGCCATTGTAAGTTTATCAAGCTCCCTAATTCTGCAGGTATTGAGCCTTCTAGTTGGTTGCTAATAAGATACAACCTTTGCAAATTCGTCAAACTTCCCAATTCTGGTGGGATGGAGCCTTCTAGTTGATTGTTATAAAGATACAGAGAAATCAAATTTGTCAAGTTCCCTAATTCTGCCGGGATGGAGCCGGTCAGTGCATTGCCATAAAGAGATAGCCATTGTAAGTTTGTCAAGTTCCCTAATTCTGGTGGGATGGAACCTTCTAGTTGATTGTTATAAAGATACAGAGAAATCAAATTTGTCAAGTTCCCTAATTCTGGAGGGATGGAGCCTTCTAGTTGATTATCGAAAAGAACCAACCATTCCAAATTTGTCAAGTTTCCTAATTCTGGGGTTATTGAGCCTTCTAATTGGTTTCTGGCGAGATTAAGATATCTCAATCCGTTTAAGCTCCAGAGTTCTTCAGCAAATGTTCCGCTCACATTTTGGGTAGAATTATAGTCGATATAAAAATCAATTACTGTAACCCGGTGATTTATTACAGTTATACCCCACCAGTCTTTTACCGGAGCACCAGTAAGCCAGTTATCCTGGTTGGTCCAGTTTACGCCGTTCATTTTGTTGTAGATGGCTACCAGGGCAAGGGAGTCTTCTACTGAACAGCTGTCGGTTTCTGTTGCTTTGGATTTTTCATGGAAATCTTGTTTCGTAGTTTCTTCGTAATGTTTTTCTAACAGGTTATCCGGATGTTTTGCTTTAACATCCATTTCATGGGGTTCCTGTTCTTCAATAAAATGTTTTTCAGATGAGTGCATCGTTTCAAGAACAGAAATGTCTTGCTGAGCATTTGCATGATAAAATGCAAATAAAGTCATACATAGTAAAGTAAAAAATTGTTTCATAAGCTTTAATTTGTTAATTAAGAATTAAATGTATGGAAGGTTTTCATAAAAATACTGATTTATATGTATCTGAAGTTTCGTAGGTTAATAATATATTGAAAAAACAAACTAAATTAACGTAGCTTAAAATCTAAATAACATGTTGGTTTCTTGCATCTTAATAAAAATTGCAAACACCAATTATTATACTGTAAAATAAAGGTATAAAAAAATTTAGAGTTTAAAAAACAATTTTATCCTGAAATGAGCTAGAGGATTTAAAAATAATTAATTAATACTATACGTACTTAATTCATTATATGTATAATAATCCTAATCATTGAATGATTGGTTTTCCATTTAAAAAGAAGTATCTATCGATTTAAAAACAAATCCCTGCCTGGAGTAAAATTTTAATATTTCGGGCAAAACATATTTTAGATTTACTTTGGCTTTTTCATTATCGTGAAAAACGATGATTGAGCCGGGTTTGGCAAAACCGAGAACATTTTGCAAACATTTTTGGGGACTTGTTTTGGGATGATAATCATAGCTTAACACATCCCACATTACTATGTGATATTTACCTTTTAACTGTTTTATTTGTCTCAACTTAATTTCTCCGTACGGAGGGCGAAAAAGCTTTGAATAAATAAACTCAGAAGCTTTATAAACATCTTTATAATACGTCTGATTTTTTGTTTTCCATCCGCTAAGATGTGAATAGCTGTGATTCCCTACAGCATGTCCTTCATCTTTAATTTGTTGAAAAAGCCCGGGATTTTGTTCCACTTTTTTACCTAAGCAAAAAAATGTAGCCCGGGCATTATACTCTTTTAAAACCGAAAGGACCCACGGAGTAAATTCAGGTGTGGGCCCATCATCGAAAGTCAGAAATATTTCATTCTCCCGTTGCGGAAAATACCAGATCAACTCACGAAATATTCTGGCAGCAAGTCGTTCTTTGGTAAGCATCTTAGCGATATTGTTGCATATAGTTTAGAAAATGCTGTTCAATCTGTTTACTCATTGCCTGTTGACTATTTTTGGATGTGATATTATAAAGGTTTTGCAATATATAAAGGTTTGTTTGGATTTCATTATTAATTTCAAGAGGCCCATTTTTATATTTGGATTCAAGGGTAAAATAATAATCCAACTCTGCAACAACAATATCATTTAATCTTTTAACCAACTGAGTGGCCACTTCATTATTGCCGGCATGATAATATGCTGAAATAACCGTTAGCAGGGTATTGTTAAAAGGAATAATTTCTTCGGGAAATAGTTCCATACAACGATCTAAAACCATTATGGCAGAATCTTTTTTCCCTTCCTCGATTAATTTTTCGGCCAAACGCCCAAAATTAGAACGCATATTTGAAAACATCCGTATATTATTTTCATCCAGATAAATATCGCGTTCACCAATTCCTCCCCACTTAAACTTATTCATTACATTATCAAACATTACATCCGCATCAGCTTCACCAATATAAAATCTTTCTGAATCTGTTTCTATCGGAACAAGTTGATAAGTTAACCCATCAAGTTTAAAATATTTTTGAAGATTAAAATATTTTGTGCTGGCAACGGTCATGGCCCAATAAATAGGCCTTTCCCAATTATTAGTAGCTAATAAATCAAGCAACATTAAGCCATCCTTATATAAATAACTATTTCCCAACTTCCATTGCATTTCATCCACAATGCGACCGGAATATTTTTCGTTCACGATATTTTTCTTTATAACCGTTGTTGAATCAAGGGTAAGTTTAAATTGTTTGGTGGGGATATAGTTGATCTTTTCATTACGCACAAAAGGCGAATTAATTTTTGTTTTATCATCATCGCTGGCAACAAAATCGATAACCTGTTTTACTTCAACCGGTTGTCCTACTCTGTCCATCATCGGAAGGATATCGCGGTTACCCCGATGTATTTTATCATGTGTTAACGAAAAGGGCATGGGATCTGCTTCGTACGATTTTCTACTCATTTGTTCAATATACCACGAAGCACGCAGGTAACTCAAATTACACACTTTGATATCGGTACGTATTTCTTCCACTTCCTGTGCATACCAAAGCGGAAACGTATCGTTATCGCCATTGGTAAATAATATGGCATTTTCTTTACACGAATTTAGATAGTTATAAGCTAAATCGCGGGCTGTATATCTTCCTGAGCGGTCATGATCGTTCCAATTTTCCTTAGCCATAATTCCGGGAACAAAAATTAATGTTATAAGTGTTGTTAAAATGGCCGAAAAAGTACTGGGTATTTTTCTTCTTAAAAAGTCAAAAATTCCACTCACACCAATACCTATCCAAATGGCATAAGCATAAAACGATCCGGCAAAAGCATAATCTCTTTCGCGCGGTTGTATCGGATACTGATTTAAGTATACAACAATGGCTATTCCGGTTAGAATAAACAACATCATAACCACTATAAAATCATGTTTATTACGTTTATAGTGAAAACCCAATCCAATCAATCCTAAAATAAAAGGCAACATATAATATTTGTTTCGTGCCGGATTATTTTTTAGATGTTCGGGTACTTTATCCTGATCGCCTAAACGTGCATCATCAACAAAAGGGATGCCGCTCATCCAATTTCCATGAAGCACATTGCCATGTCCCTGAATATCATTTTGCCGGCCGGCAAAATTCCACATAAAATAACGCCAATACATATGTCCAACCTGATATTTAAAAAAGAAAGCTAAATTATTGCCAAAAGTAGGCCTTATTCTTTTTTCATTTTCTCCTCGTGGATTTTGAACATTAACCTCTTTTCCTTCCAGATTAACCCATTTTTTATATTCGTTAACATGCTTAGGGTCGCTGCTATACATTCTGGGAAAAAGGGTTGTAAACCGTTCGTCATACTCTACTTTCATCTTGTAGTCGACAATTTCATACCGTCCATTCTTTTTGATATATACCGGTCTGGTTTGTTTGTTGCTAACCATTGGCGCATCAAAGGTATGTCCATACAATAAGGGTGTATCGCCATATTGTTCACGATTTAGATAATACAGCAAATCGAAAACATTATCCGGATTATTCTGGTCCATTGGTGGATTAGCCGATGAACGAATAACAATCATCGCATACGATGAGTAACCAATTAAAATTACGGTTACTCCTAATAAAATCGTATTATAAACGACTTTCTTTCTACGCCGGGTATAGCGTAACCCCCAGACAATAAGCCCAATTAAGAGAAAAACATAAAATAGTACCCCCGAATTATAAGGTAATCCAAAACCATTAACGAATAACAAATCAAACCACGAGGCTACCTTAACTAATCCAGGTATAAGAATATACATTATTGACCCAAGCAGTATTCCGGAAACCAATAAAGCATAAAAAACTCCTGTTTTGGTAACTTTATATTTTTTAAAATAATATACAAATACAATAGCCGGAATGGCTAATAGATTAAGTAAGTGAACCCCAATGGACAGTCCCATTAAATAAGCAATTAAAATAAGCCACCGGTTGGCATATTTATCTTCCGATTCGTTCTCCCATTTTAAAATAGCCCAAAAAACAACTGCTGTAAATAATGATGATGTGGCATACACCTCGGCTTCGACGGCTGAAAACCAAAAAGTATCTGAAAAGGTATACGCCAGGGCACCAACCAAACCGCTGCCAATAATAGCAACTATATTTCCGATGGTATACTCATCGGTTTTAATAAAAATTTTTCTTGCCAGATGCGTAATCGTCCAGAACAAAAACAGAATAGTAAATGCACTGGCCAACGCAGACATTAAATTTACCATTTGAGCTGCATTAGCCGGATCTCCGGCAAATAACGTAAAAAATCTACCTAAAATCATGAAAAAAGGAGCTCCGGGGGGGTGCCCTACCTCTAAACGATATGCTGTGGCTATGAATTCTCCACAATCCCAAAAGCTGGTTGTAGGCTCAATGGTTAAAATGTAAACAATTGCAGCAACTAAGAAGGTTAACCAACCTACCATGTTATTGTAAAACCGGAAATTTTTCATAAAAAACTATATTTTATCATCAAAATAAAACTCTAAAATAAATAAATAACCCTGTTTTTGAAATATTATTTTAGCTTATTTGAAAAATAACTGTTTTCAAGATTCTTTTTAACGCATTTTTCTTATTTTCGAAAACATAAATTTCCTAAAATGAACAGAAGGCAGGTTTTTTTACTATTTATTTTTTTATCACTTGCTTCAGCTCAGTGTTACTCACAAAGCTACCCTTCGTTTTATTATTATGATCAAGAAATTGATTCTGCGAAAATCAATAAACTTTTTTTACACATCGATAACACTGCCTTTTTTAAAAATAACGAGTATTTTGGAGATATTGCCAAAGGATATACATTGCTTGGCTTTCACCTTACACCTCAAATTATTTACCAGCCAACCGAAAAAATCAAATTGCGATTAGGCACACAATTTTTATCCTATTACGGACGAGAGGATGAAATGAAGGTTTCATTATTGCTCTCTTTTCAATATCAATTTCATCAGCATTTAAGCTTAACGCTCGGCAATATAAACGGAACGTTAAACCATCGCCTTATTGAGCCTTTATTTGATTACGAAAGATTCCTAACCCACAACATCGAAAATGGCATTCAGTTTTTAGGACATAGCGAAAAACTTTTTGCGGATTTATGGCTTGATTGGGAACAACAGATATTTTATGATGACCCTTTTCAGGAAAAATTTAATGTCGGCTTTTCTTTAGAATATTCAATTTTTACAAAAAATGATTATACGCTTTCCCTTCCTTTTCAAAACCTTATTCGTCATCAGGGAGGACAAATCAACCGTAATAATGAACCACTGGTAACCATTTTTAATAACGCTACAGGACTAAGCATAAAAAAAAATCTTTCCGGTAAATTTTTTCATCAGATTCATTTAAGCTCTTACCTTGTTAATTATCAAGACTTATCACCCACAAAACAACAAATGTTTATCGACGGAACAGGGAGTTATACCACCCTGGAAATATTTAACAACCGATTTAATTTTTTGACGGGCTACTGGTATGGAAAACAGTTTATTGCTCCACTTGGTAATCCTTTATACGAAACGTACTCAAGAACAAATATTTTTGTTGAAGAACCTGTTCGGCAATTACTCATGGCCAAAATCAATTATCATCAAAATATATTTAATGGAATCCATTTAGATTTTCGTTTCGAGCCCTATTTTGATTTGCTAAACGGTAATTTTGAGTATAACTATGGGCTGATCATTGTTTTTAAAGAAAACTTTTTTCTTAAAGAGGTGAAAAAACACTAATCTAAAATAAACCTCCATGGTTTGTTTTTCCAAATATTGCCTGCATAATCAATTCCTACCCGAGGAGCAGATTTAAAATTAATTTCAAGAGGCTTCGTTGGGTGTTCTGTCCATAACCTCTCGGAAGTAATCAAATTTTCTCCATAGAATGATTTATCGATGACTAAATTTTTAGTAATCTTTCCCGGGCCGTTATAACCCTCGATTCCTCTTATTAAAATGGCTTGCGGATTATTTTCGTCACCGGTCACAAAATTTAGCATCCAATAAATTCCATAAATCAGGTAAACATAAATATACCCTCCTTGATGATACATAATTTCTGTTCTTGGAGTACGCCCTTTGCATGCATGACAGGCTAAATCTTCTTCTCCACGATAGGCTTCTACTTCGGTAATTAAATATTTATGGAGTGTGTTATCCTCAAATTTACGCACCAAATATTTCCCTAGCAACTCAGGTGCTACATCCAAAACATCACGGCAAAAAAAATCAGTCGTTAAATGATTTAATTTTTTCATTTTGGCTCAATACTCCATTTTATCTTCTTTTGCTCTCCATTTTTCAAAAGCCGCTATTGCTTCTTCTCTGAGTATTTGCTTGGTTGGGATTTTTCTTTTTTCAATAGGTTTCTCAAGCTCTTCGTAAATAAACGAATCATCAAAATCAATATCCCGGGCATCAATTTTGGTATTGGCAAAATATATTTTATCCAGACGAGCCCAATAAATGGCACCCAAACACATGGGGCAAGGTTCGCAGGATGAATAAATCTGACATCCACTTAAATCAAAGGTACCCAGTTTTTGTGTTGCTTCACGTATTGCATTAATCTCGGCATGAGCTGTGGGGTCGTTATTCGCTGTAACACGATTGGTCCCTTTGGCAATGATCTCTACATCTTTTACAATAACAGCTCCAAAAGGGCCTCCACCTTCATTAATATTCTTAAGCGATAACTTAACGGCTTCACGCATAAATTCTTCGTTATTCATCATCTTTTTTCAATTTAAATCCATTTCCAAATAAAAATAGCGTGTAAAAATAAGAAAAAAATGTGACGCCAATTTGATTTTCCAACGTATCTTCGGTAAACATAGATAACATGGCTATTAAGAAAAATATCATAAACAAATAATTGCGAAAACCTTTTTGTTTAAAAAGTGGGAAAAATATACAAAACATAATCATTAAAAATCCTACCAACCCAAAGGAAACAAAAAAAGTTACATATTGATTATGGGTTCGGAATCTTTTTCCTGGAGGCAGTACGCTTTTATTGATCTCATATTGCGCATCAAAAGCATCCTGAACATCTCCCGTACCGATACCAAACCAAAAATTATTTTGAATGATTGAGGAAGCTGTTTTTAAAAATTCCCATCGTTGCGTAATCGAGTTTCCGGCTGGATTTGCTCCTTTCCGGTAAACATCAATCTCCCATATTGTCTGATATATCTTAGGATATAAAGCATATCGTTGGGTATAAATATAGTTCGCTATCCCATTTTCAATATTCTTAATATCTACAGAGGTTAATTTTGACATCCCAACCGAATCTTTCCGAATACCTTTTGATGTTAAGTATCTTATTAACGTTGTTTTAATCTGCTGTCCATTTTTATCTTTGGTTTTATAAGGAATATCGCTTTTGCGATTCCACTCTTTTTTTAACTCCTGCGGACAAACATAAAGCCATACATAATATCCGTTTTCAATTTGTTTCCATTTCGTATTATGCTGGTAAGAATTACCAGAAGCTGTATATTGTTCCAGGTTCTTAAAATCAACTTTTTCAATAGCATAAAATTTTGATATAGCATGTGTAAGAAATGTGGCAATCAGCAAAAATATGGTAACCATTAAAACCTGGACAAATAATCGAAGAACCAACTCTTTAATGCGGAATGAATAATATCCAGCTAAAAGAAAAAAAAGTATGAGAAATATGATTATCCCTGTCAACGATTTAAGGATAAATAAAAAATATACAAGCCATAAAATAGTTAAACTATAGGCAATAAACTCAAAACGGGTTTTATTAAAATTATTTGAAAATAAGAAATATGCTAATGAAAAGATGCTCACATTAATAAGTAAACTTAACCGGATGTGAGAAAAAAACATTGAAATATCACGAATATCATTGATTGGATAATCGATAATACCCAATAAAACAGAAGTACTTATTAAGGTAGAAATACATACCGAAAACGAAAACAAAAGCAAGAGAAATTTAAATTGATATTTTTCAAGTGTTGGAGATGACCCAATAATTAAAGGAAAAACAATTAAAATCAATTTATTTTTCAAATCAAAAAAAGCATATTGAAAATTAGAGGTATTCAGCAGCCATAGCAGATGAACTAAAAAAATCCCACAAAAAATTAAAATTGAAGGATTATTCTTCAATTTGTTAAATTTTTCGACAAAACGGCCTTCCAACACCCAGTTTGTGGCAAGAGTAATCATAGAAACACTAACCGCGAACTTTGACAGGGGCAAAGAAGCCGCAACCAAAAGCAAGCTGATATAATATATCTTTTGATGGTTGATATGTAATTTCAAAATCCTCATTTATTAGCCTAATTACCGCATAAAGATAAAGAAAAGATTTTTGTAGTTAAAAATGATGCTTTACGAATATAAAAATAAAAACACATGGTGTGAAAAAAAATTACATATCAATTTACTGATAAATTACGAATTGAGGGGAAACAGAAAACATCAACAAAAATTTAAATCTGAAGAAATCACCTGCCAAAATCATTTTAAAAAAACCTTTTTATATTAAACAAAATCATTATTTTTGCGCTTTATTTTTCGTGTATTATCTGATTACATTTCACATCAATAAGTTATTAACAAATAATTTGTTGATATTTTCTTGATTTATAAAAAATAATTGTATTTTTGCAATCCGCAAAATACAGCTTGTATAATTGTATATAGGTATTAATTAAAAAGTTAGGAGTTTAAAGTGGATACATTAAGTTACAAAACAGTATCAGCAAACAAAGCTACTGTAGAAAAAAATTGGGTGCTTGTTGACGCAAAAGATGAGGTTCTAGGCCGGTTAGCTTCTAAGGTTGCAAAAATTTTAAGAGGGAAAAACAAACCTTCTTTTACACCACATGTTGATTGTGGTGATAATGTTATTATTATTAATGCTAGCCAGGTAAAGCTAACAGGAAACAAAATGACACAAAAACAATATGTTAGTCATTCAGGTTATCCGGGAGGCCAGAAAACAACTACCCCTGAGGAGTTGTTCTCAAAGCAACCTATCAAAGTTATCGAAAAGGCTGTAAAAGGAATGCTTCCAAAAAACCGATTAGGAAGCGAACTTTACAGAAATCTTTATGTATATGAAGGCAGTAAACATCAACACGAAGCTCAAAAACCAAAAAAAGTAGATTTAAATTCAATTAAATAATAAGTATGGAAGTAATAAATGCTTTAGGAAGAAGAAAATCCGCTGTTGCAAGGGTTTATTTAAGCGAGGGAAAAGGGAATTTCACTATTAACAACCGTGGAATTGAAGATTTCTTTACTACAAAATCATTACAGTATATTGCTAATCAACCACTAAACCTGGTAGAGGTTAAAGGTAAATATGACGTAAAAGTTAATATTTATGGTGGTGGTATAAAAGGACAAGCCGAAGCGGTAAGATTAGGAATCTCAAGAGCTTTAAACAAAGCTAATCCTGAATTTAGAGATGCTTTAAAGAAAGCTGGATTCTTAATGCGTGATTCAAGAGTAGTAGAGCGTAAAAAACCAGGACAACCCAAAGCGCGCAAGCAGTTTCAATTTAGTAAACGATAATATTTATATAATTATCCGTTTAGTATCTAAATTGTTGAGACCTCCGCAACGGAGTTACTCAATAATTGCTAAATAAAGAATGTAAACGAAAAAACAAAAAAAATGTCAAGAACAAGTTTTAATGAATTGTTAGAAGCAGGTGTACACTTTGGACACCTCAAAAGAAAATGGAATCCTGCCATGGCTCCATATGTTTTTATGGAACGTAACGGGATACATATTATTGATTTGCAAAAAACAGAAGCCAAATTAAATGAAGCATGTGACGCTTTAAGACAAATTGCAAAATCAGGCAGAAAAATATTATTTGTAGCCACAAAAAAACAGGCAAAAGATATTGTATCAGAAAAAGTCGCTCAAACAAGAATGCCTTATGTTACTGAACGTTGGCCAGGTGGAATGTTAACGAATTTTCCAACCATCAGAAGAGCTGTAAAAAGAATGTCTACTATAGACAAGATGGCTACCGATGGTACATTTGACAACTTAGCCAAAAGAGAAAAGTTACAAATCACCCGACAAAGAGCCAAGCTGGAAAAAATGTTAGGAAGTATTGCCGATATGACCCGCCTTCCAGCAGCGATGTTTGTTGTTGATGTATCAAAAGAATACATTGCGGTTCGTGAAGCACAACGACTAAATATCCCTTTATTTGCTATTGTTGATACCAATTCAGACCCAAGCAATATTGATTTCCCAATCCCTGCGAATGATGATGCATCAAAATCGATCTCATTAATTTTAGATAAAGTTACAGAAGCCGTAAAAGAAGGGTTGGAAGAGCGAAAGATGGAGAAAGAAAAAGAAGGTGGTGCTAAAGAAAAGAAAAAAAGCACCAAGAAACCTGCCGGAGATGTTAAGAAATCAAGCGCACGAAAGTCAAAAGATGAAAGTAACGCAAAAGAAGAGGCAGAAAAGACTACAGCCAAAGCCGAAAAAGCTGAAGTAAAAGAAGAAAAAGAAGAGGAGAAGAAAACGGCTGAGGAAAAAAATGAAGATACCAAAGAATAATTGTTAACATTGAAAAAAAATAAAAGATGGCTCAAATAACTGCATCCGACGTAAATAAGTTAAGAAAAAGTACCGGTGCCGGAATGATGGATTGCAAAAAAGCACTTGTAGAAGCTGACGGAGATTTCGATAAAGCAACCCAAATTATACGTGAAAAAGGACAGGCAATTGCCAACAAACGTTCTGACAGAGAAGCAAGCGAAGGCGTTGTACTAGCAAAAACAAACGATGATCATACGAAAGGCGCAATTATCTCCTTAAACTGCGAAACCGATTTTGTTGCTAAAAACGATGATTTTGTTGCTATTGCTGAAAAAATATTAAATAAAGCAATTGAAAGTTTCCCTGCTGATATCGATGCTTTAAAAAATATCGAATTAGATGGTAAACCTATTGGTGATATTGTTGTTGAACAATCGGGTATTATTGGAGAAAAAATTGAACTTTCATTTTTTGATAAATTAGAAGCTGAATATATTTCTGCGTATATCCATAGCGACAAAAAACTAGCTACTTTAGTAGGTTTTAGCAAAGCAGGTATTGACGAGCAAGTTGGAAAAGACGTTGCTATGCAAGTTGCTGCAATGAATCCTGTAGCTGTTGATGAAAATCAAGTTCCTCAAGAAGTTATTAATAAAGAGCTTGAAATTGGCAGACACCAGGCACTTGCTGAAGGCAAACCTGAAAACTTAGTTGATAAAATTGCTCAGGGTAAACTAGGCAAATTCTACAAAGAGAATACTTTAGTAAACCAGGCTTTTATCAAAGATAGTAAAATGTCGATTAAGCAATATCTGCAACAAGCAGATAAAGAGCTTACGATTAAAGCTTTTAAAAGATATTCTATTAAACAATAATAAATGGTAGAGATATATTATTAAGGAGTTCAATTTTTTTGAGCTCCTTTTTTTATTCATTATTTTTAACGCGAAATAAAATTATATTAACGATGAAAATTGTTCAAATAGAACCCATTGGCATCAATTCTGATGACCTAAAAAAAATAGAAACAAATTTTGAACGTGCGGGGCATGAATGGATCCATTACGATCATAAACCACAAAATGAAAAAGAGCTTATAGAAAGAGCTAAAGAAGCCCAGGTTATCATTTTAAGTAATCTTCCACTTTCCAAGAATGTCATTTCTCAATGTCCTGATTTAAAAATGATTTCAGTAGCATTTGCCGGCGTTGATCATATTGCAATGGATGTATGCCGTGAAAAAGGTATTGTAGTTTCAAATGCAGCCGGATATTCGAATCATGCTGTTTCGGAGTTAACCATAGGAGCTGCGATTAACCTATATCGTAAAATTTCGTGGAGTGACCATCAAACCAGAAACTTATCCGATCGACAAGGTTTTTTAGGCTCAGAGTTACATGGAAAAACATTCGGAATTATTGGAACAGGACAAATCGGTTCGCAAGTTGCCCGATTAGCTAATGCTTTTGGCTGTAAAGTGTTGGCTTTTAATCAATCTAAAAAAGCTTTTCCTAATGTAGAATTTTCAAATTTAGATTATTTATTAAAAAACAGCGACATTGTCTCGCTACATGTACCGCTAACCAAAGAAACCAAACATCTGATTGGTGAAAGTGAAATTAAATTAATGAAAAATACAGCGATCCTAATGAATACCGCTCGTGGACCGGTTGTTGATTACCATGCTTTAGCTACTGCTTTAAAAAATAATAATATTGCCGGAGCGGCTATTGATGTTTATGAAAAAGAACCTCCGTTAGATAAAAATCATCCCCTATTTGAAGCACCCAACACCATACTATTTCCACATATAGGGTATGCTACAAAAGAAGCCATTCAATTAAGAGGAAAAATTGTCATCGATAATATTTTTCAATGGATGGCCGGGAAACCTCAAAATGTAATGCACTAATAATAATATAGGACATAAAAAATGGGTTAACATTTTATCGTTAACCCATTTTTGTTTATCTAAAAATCTACTAAATTATAAGCATTGCATCGCCATAAGTTCCAAAACGGTACTTCTCATTTACGGCTTCTTTATAAGCATTAATTACTACATCATATCCGCCAAAAGCGCAAACCATCATTAACAAGGTTGAATAGGGTAAATGAAAATTTGAAACCATCATGGTAGGTACCTGAACCTCGTATGGAGGAAAGATAAATTTATTGGTCCAGCCATCGAAGGGTTTTAAATGACCTGTAGTTGAAATAGATGATTCCAATGTTCGTAACACCGTAGTGCCAACAGCTACAATATTTTTCTTTTTATCCTTAGCCTCATTTACCTTTTTAACCGCTTCGTTCGTAATTTGAATCTTTTCCGAATCCATTTTATGCTTTGTAAGGTCCTCAACATCTACGGTTCTAAAGTTTCCAAGGCCTACATGAAGTGTTATTTCAGCAAAATCGACACCTTTAATTTCAAGTCTTTTCAACAATTCGCGGCTAAAATGCATACCTGCAGTAGGGGCCGCAACAGCACCTTCGTATTTTGCATAAATGGTTTGATATCTATCCCTGTCTTCGGGTAATACTTCCCGATTAATAAATTTGGGTAATGGTGTTTGTCCTAATTCATATAAAGTTTTTTTGAACTCTTCGTACGAACCATCGAAAAGAAAACGTAAAGTTCTTCCTCGAGAGGTTGTGTTATCAATAACTTCTGCAACAAGTGTATCATCCTCGCCAAAATACAATTTATTGCCAATACGAATTTTTCGGGCCGGATCAACCAATACATCCCATAAGCGTTGCTCTCTGTTTAACTCACGCAACAAAAAAACTTCAATTTTGGCTCCGGTTTTTTCCTTATTGCCATACAAACGAGCAGGAAATACTTTGGTGTTGTTAAAAACCATCACATCCTGATCATCTACATAATGAACAATGTCTTTAAATACTTTATGCTCAATTTTACCGGTTTCCCTGTTAACAATCATTAATCGGGATTCGTCTCTGTTATCTGTCGGGAATTTTGCGATAAGTTCTTTTGGGAGATTATACTTAAACTGAGATAACTTCATCAATTCAACTGATTTATAGGTTATACTTTAGTGCCCTGCTTATACGCACCATTTAAAAAAGGGTTACAAAATTACTAAAAAATTTTCAAACTCCTGCAATGTAATCGAAGAATCTATGCTATAATCTCCTATGCGAGTTCTAATTAATTGAGTTAAATGTGCCCCACTGGATAATTTTTCACCAATATCTCTGGCTAAGGATCGAATATAAGTCCCTTTGCTACAAACTACCCTAAAGGTAATGTAAGGTAAATCATAAGCAATTAATTCAATCACCGAAATAGAAATTGGATTGGATTTCATTTCCACTTCTTCTCCTTTTCGGGCATACTCATAAGCCCTTTTGCCGT
>Ga0209943_1000124_pt1 | contig 52397 bp, 39 predicted proteins | sample SalPonR1_B_D2_MG_FD_185698 | JGI IMG/M metagenome (GOLD analysis project Ga0209943, IMG submission 185698) | Salt pond soil microbial communities from South San Francisco under conditions of wetland restoration - Salt Pond MetaG R1_B_D2_MG... ... | reverse complement strand
TGATAATTACTGAAGCCGGGGTGCTTTGTTAAAACTATGAAACGGATTGTTGAGTACTTCACGAAAAAATGTAAGTTTAAAAATTGTAAGCTAATCTAAATTCCATTATCTTTCCTGACTCTGTTATTCTCACAAAATGTGAAGAATGACTGTTTTCAAACAGAAAACAACCAAAGAAACATATCTATGAAAAAACAATTTTACGAGTTAACATATATTATCAATCCGGTTCTCGATGATGAAAAATTCAAAGAGACCGTTGATTACGTCAATGATCTGATCACATCCAATGGTGGTGAAATTGACGAAGTGGATGAGTGGGGTCTTCGGTCATTTGCTTATGAGATCGATGGAAAAAGCAATGGGTACTACGTAAACATGTATTTTGATGCTCCCGCTGACCTTATCGAAAAAGCGGAAAGAAGTATGAGAATCAATGATGATATCCTTCGCTATCTTACGCTGAAATATGATGCCAAGATGAAGCGTCACCTTGAGTTGAGGAGAAAAGGAGAACCGCCGACAATCTTTGATGAAGAGATAGAGGAAGAAGATTCCGACGACGATAACTAAATTAAAAAATCCGATACTATGATTAAGAATCCATCCCACCCGAAAAAGGGCCATTTAAAAACCAAAGAGTGTAAATTTACAAAAGCCGGATTTGAGTATATCGACTATAAGAATGTCGATACTCTGAATCGCTTTATAAATGACCAGGGCAAAATTCTGCCCAGAAGAGTTACCGGCACAAGTGCCAGGCACCAGCGTCAATTATCCACGGCAGTAAAAAGAGCCAGGTTTATGGCACTAATTCCCTACGTTTCTGAAAACCTTCGATAAAAATTAAAGGCAGATTATGAAAGTTATTTTAAAAGAAGAAGTGAATCATCTTGGCGGTTCAGGTGAACTTGTTGATGTTAAAGACGGTTATGGCCGCAACTACCTGATACCTCAGGGAAAAGCGATAATGGCTACCGAGGGTGCAATCAAACAGCTTGAACATGCTAAAAAACAGGCTGCGCTGAGAGCTGAACTTACTGCAGACAAAGCAAAAGAGCTTGCTGAGGAACTGGAAGCAACTTCTCTTACCATTTCAGCACAGGTTGGCGAGGATGATAAAATTCACGGTACCATTACCAACAAACAAGTAGCAGAGGCACTCGAAGAGAAAGGAATAATTATTGACCGGCGTAAAATTAATCTCGATCAGGATGTTAAAACACTTGGAGAGTATACGGCTACTGTTGATCTGCTTGGTGATCTGAAACCACAGGTTAAGATCTGGGTAGTCAAAGAAGAGTGATCCGTAGTTTCTGAAATTAAACCGGGTATGCTAATATGCAGAACTGTGATGAGATATAGTTCCGATTAATATTGCTGCCCCTGTTTTAATAAAGTGATCGAACAATAACCCTTTTTTTTATTCTGTAAGTTATAATTAGATTTATAGTGGGAATCATCCTTTGGATATGATTCCCACTTTTTATTTAAAGCAACTTCTCCGGCTTGGCTAACAAAGAGATTCCGCTGAACCTGGTTTGTAATTTTTAATTCAGAAAATCTCACACTCATAATCAATTATTTTTATATGTAATATTGTTACCAACCTGCTAATAAAACAGAAAAACTATTACCGGGGCTTATCACTTTACTTTAAAAACCGCCTGTTGGTATCTGATATTTGCTGCGATTATCGGATCTGCTACCCTATTGCTGGCGGATTCCGTTAATGCGCAGGGTGAGCTGAGAAACAGTATATTAATTGAGCCGGTAAGAAATGATTCTGTCTATTTTATAGATTTTTTTGTGATAAAAGAATCTATGAAAATCAGTGACGATAAAAATGTTATAGATGAGAGATATTGGAATTTTGATGCGGAAACAGCCAAACTCTCATTTCAGCTGCCCGATTCGGTCATAAATCAGCTTCGGAAAGTAACTGTCAGCTATATGCAGAGAGCCGGTTTTTTGAACCGGGTTTATAAACTCCGCGACATTGAAGTTGTTGAAGATACACTCACTGCGGCCGACACACTAAATAATCTGACGATCGCGCGCAGAAATGAACGCACTACTGATCTCTTCGGCGACGTGGATCTCAACAGGAGCGGCAGCCTTACAAGAGGATTCACAGTTGGCAACAGGCAGGATCTGTCATTAGAAAGCGGACTTCGCCTGGATTTAAACGGACAGATCACCGATGATATCTCCATTAATGCTTCATTAACTGATCGGTCCACGCCAATTCAGCCTGATGGCAGTACTCAAAACCTGCGTGAATTCGACAGGGTTTTTATCCAGCTCAGAAATGAAAATGCACAGCTCGAACTCGGTGATGTGGACGTTTCATTCACCGATAGTAAATTTGCAGTCATAAATCGCCGTGTGCAAGGGGGCACAGGATTGGTAAACACAGGATTTGGTGATTACAGCGGCGCTATGTCGGTGGCAAGGGGTGAATTCAGGGTTCAGCGTTTTAATGGCATTGAGGGGCTTCAGGGGCCCTACAGATTGCAGGGAAATGCAAACGAAGAGTTTATTATAGTTCTTGCGGGGTCAGAACGTGTATTTATAAATGGCAGACAGGTTCAGCGCGGAGTTGAAAACCAATACATTATCGACTATTCACTTGGTGAAATTACATTCACAAATAACCTGCTGGTTACAGATGAGACCAGGGTTGTAGTTGAGTACCAGTTTTTGACACAGAATTTTACACGCACTCTTTTTGCAGCGGAAGGCCGTGACGATGAACTGGCAGGCGGAAAACTGAGCATTGCAGCTACCTATCTGAGGGAGGCTGATAACAGCAATCCGAATACCCAGGTCTCTTTGAGTGAAAGCGATATTGAGTTACTTCGGGAGCTCGGTGATGAGGTAGAGGATACATTTGTAAGCGGGGCAGACTCTGTCGGATTCCGGGAAAATCCGGATTTTGTACCCTATGCCAAAGTTGATACTCTTTTTGAAGGGCAGTCTTTCCAGGTATTCAAACATATTCCCGGTGATTCCTCCGCTGTATTCAGAGTGCGGTTTACCAATTTTGGCGAAGGTAACGGCAGCTATCGCAGGGTTGGCGGCACAGCCAACGGACTGCTTTTTGAGTGGGTTGGTCCGGGTGAAGGGAGTTATGAACCTGTGGTTAACCTGGAGGCTCCAAAAAATCATCAGATGATTTCACTCAGGTCCGGTTTTTCAATGAATGAAAATGTAGAAATTTTTGGAGAATGGAGTGTAAGTGATTTTGATAAAAACCGGTTCTCGAATATTGGTAACGGTGACAATGTGGATCATGCATTTGGTACCGGTTTGAATCTGTCGAACCGGACAGGGACTTTTACCGGTTCGGTGAGGCAGCGATTTACGGGCCGGAAATTTGAATTTATGGACCGTGTACGTGACGTGGAATTTGACCGCATCTGGAACCTGGATGATCCCGGCCGTGAAGAAGAGGAGTGGATTACTGAAGCAGACATATCTTTTCAGCCGTCTGCCAACAGCACAATCACACTCTCAGGCGGTATAAACAAGCGAGATTTATTCGATGGAGAAAGAGCTGAGATAAACCTGGAGAGCAGTGAGGCAAACGTTCCGTCGATAAATATTTTATCGAACTGGGTTTCAAGTGATGATGAATTTGCAGAACGAAAGGGCGATTGGTTTAAGCAGCTTGGCAGCACTGAATACAATTTCTTAATAGGGAAAAGCAGGATTACACCATTTCTTGGCTGGGAAACGGAAAAAAGAAATCAAAGGGCGCTGAATGATTCTCTGCTGGCCGGAAGTATAGAGTTTTATGATTTAAATCCAGGTTTAAGGTACGAGACAGGTGCTTTTACAGTAAACACCGGAATTGGTTACAGGCTGGATAAGAGAGCAATCGAGGGTGATATTCGAAGAGAATCGGTTAGTAACACACAAAGATTCAGTATGGCCTATGCTCCTTCAGCGGCATTCAGAACTCAAAACCAGGTACAGTTCAGACAAAAAAATACAGAGGAAGCGTTTCTGGGTGAAACACAATCACCTGAATCAAGAGGTGTGCTGCTCCGGTCGGTAAATAATTATTTAATTTGGGATGGCGGAATTGAGGGAGAACTTCTCTACGAGGCAAATACTGAACGCAGAGCCCTTCTCCAGGAAACATTTATCGAAGTTGGTCCCGAACTCGGTCAGTTTGAATGGCGGGATCTGAATGAGGACGGAGTTCAGCAAATCGATGAATTTTTTACGGAAGTAAATCCAAATGAAGGTACATTTCTTCGCCAGTTCATACCTTCTGACGACCTGCTGCCGGTAATTGATCTGAATGTCAGATTCAGGAACAGAATAAATTTTGCTGACATTTTTAATGCCGGTACTCAGAAATTTATATCGGTATTGCGGCAAATACAGTGGAATTCACTGTTTGAAGTAAAAGAAACGAGTACTGAAACAGAGTTGCGGAAAGTCTACCTGCTAAATCCCTCAGTTCTGCGAGATGAGGCCACTACCATTAACGGCCAACGTACAATCCGGCAGGAATTAATTTGGTCGGATGAACAGGATATAATGGATATCAGGTTCAGTTTTATCGGCAATGATATTCAGTTTCAGCGTTCAGCAGGCAGTGAACAGAAGAAGCTGCGGTCATTTGAATTGGAAAGCGGGTACCAGGTTAGTGACGCAGTCAGATTATTATCAACATTTACATACGAGACTGATGAAAATGAGAGCAGCAGGTTTGCAAGCAGAGGATTTGATATTAAAGGATGGTCGATAGAACCGGGAATAAGAATTTTTATAAACCGGTCAACAGAAAATGAAACACTTATTTCATACAGTGAGAAAGAAGACCGGTTTTTACCCGGTTTGCCTGCCAGTGCCAGTATTATCCGTTTCGAAAACAGAACAAGGGTTTTCCTCTTTAACGCTCTTCAAAACAATATCAGGTTACAGCTTAAAAGCACAAATGTGCAGGGTATGTCGTCAAGTTTAGGTGAATTTGAGCTCACGGAAGGAGCAGGAAGAGGGCTAAGTGTAAGCTGGAATTTGAACAGCACCTATCGATTTAGTTCCTTTTTAAGAGGTTCAGTGCAATATGACGGACGCACAGTTCCGGGAAGTGATATAATTCAAACAATGAGACTTGTAGTTAGTGCGGTTTTTTGACATTTTAAAGCATTGAAAATAACTTATATTTAATAACCGGGCTTTTTAAAAAAACAGCATTTATTATTTTTTACGAAAAGTTTAAATCCTGTTTTGACATTTAATATGAAATGGTCTATCATTTTGCATCACTTAAAAAGTCCTTAACCAAAACTAATAACTCGGAGTAAACAGTATGACTTCATCTATAGCTCTCTTCTTCCTGCAAAATGGAGCAGATGCTGGTTTTTTTAATGTAATAGTTGAAAAGTTTAATGAGGGTGGCGACTGGATGTGGCCCGTTTTGATTGCACTCATTCTGGGTCTCGCAATTTTCCTTGAACGTATTATTACACTGAACCTTGCAGATATAAACACACGTAAATTTATTGTTGATGTACAGGAAGCATTACAGGAAGGCGGTATTCCTGCTGCCCAGGAACTATGTGCTCAAACACGTGGGCCGGTAGCATCAGTTTTTCAGGCAGGCCTGATGAGGGCTGACGAAGGAATTGAAGCCGCTGAAAAAGCAATTACAACCTATGGTTCAATTGAAATGGGTTTTCTTGAAAGAGGACTTGTTTGGCTTGCACTCTTTATTGCTATTGCACCTCTGCTTGGATTCCTCGGTACCGTTGTTGGTATGATTGAGGCGTTTGATGCTATTGAAGCAGCAGCAGATATTTCACCAAGCCTCGTTGCTCGTGGTATTAAAATTGCACTTCTCACAACGGCCGGTGGACTATTGGCTGGTATTATACTGCAGGTAGCTTATAACTATTGTGTATCGAAAATTGACAGATTAATTTCAGAAATGGAAGAAAGTTCTATCACTTTGATTGATTCAATTGTATTGCTCAAAGAAGGCAAGCAGATTGTACCCGAAGATGCCGGTAGTGACAAGGAATAAAATTGCTGAAAAATAATCTAATGTACCTTATAGGAGGTTAAAAATGATTCAAACAATAGCAATAGGTCTTGCTCTTGGGTTAATTGGCATCGGGGTGATCGGTATGATTGTCGGCGGTGTCCGGAATGTTTCAACCGGTAAATCTGAATTTAAGAAGTTAGGTTTGATGGCAGTACCTTTTGCTGTATTTGCTGTAGCTTACGCAGTTACCGGTGCTACTGACAGGGCAGGTATTGCCACTATGATTGTAATGATGGCTATCATGATCGTTTCAATCATTTTCACTGGCATGCGCGGAACTTTTAAATTGTAAATAGAATGATTAAAAAACGAGAAAGAGATGAAGTTGAAATTCCAATGTCATCTCTTGCAGATATCGCTTTTTTACTGCTAATATTCTTTCTGGTGGTTACAACTATTGATGTGGATACCGGTATTGGACTTGTTTTACCGCCTATTCCGGACGATATAGAACCTCCACCGGTTAGAGAAAGAAACCTGCTGAAAATTCTTGTAAATGCTCAGGGAATGGTTCTTTTAGATGATCAGCCCGTATCCGTATCTGAAGTTCGCGATAGGGTAAAAGAATTTGTTGCTAACCCGACAAATGATCCAAATCTTTCTGAATCACCCGATGATGCAATTGTATCTATCAAGACAGACAGGAGAACTCCATACAGTGTATACATAGATATGCTTGATGAAGTGATGGGTGCCTACGCCGAATTGAGAAGGGAAGCTTCTATGAGCCGGTTCGGTGTGCCTTACTCAGCTCTCGAAGATAATTCTGTTGAACAGGAAGAGATAAAAGAGCTGTTTCCCAAGAAAATCTCAATTGCAGAACCCGACGAAGGTTAATATATGGCGCATTTTAAAAAGAAATCAGCAAAGACATCGCAGAAAGTACCGACATCTGCTATGCCGGATGTAGTCTTTATGTTACTTATTTTCTTTATGGTTACTACAGTACTTCGTGAAGTGGAACTTCAGGTTCAGATCGACTTTACAACTGCTGAAAATATTGAAAAGATAGAACAGAAAAGATTGGTCAGCTATGTATATGTCGGCCCTGAAAGGTTACCCAATAACAGATTGGGAGAAACCAAAGTACAAATCGACGATGCAATGGTTGAAGATATCGGGGCAATACGTAATATTATGTACGACAAACTCCTGGAAGAGCCCAGACTGATTGTTTCACTTCGTGTTGATAAAGACTCAGAATTTGGAATTATAACTGATGTTCAACAGGAGCTGCGACAAGCAGGTACCCTCCGTATCAATTACTCAACCAAACGGGAAATATAACCGTTAGATTTTTACAAATAATATTTAAAAAAAGGCATTACACTTGAAGTGTATATGCCTTTTTTAGTTTTTATAATATGAACCAAACAAACGAAGAATTTCAAACGATACATGAGATAGGGTATCCTAAATTACTCGAAAAACTGAAGAAGTATTCGGGAGTCAGTAAAAAAAGGGTAATCCGGGGAATTGATGATGACAGCTCTGTTGTTGAGCCGCCAAAAGATAAACTAACAGTTCAATCATCAGAAATTTTACTTGAAGGTGTACATTTTGATCTGACCTATACACCGCTTCAGCATCTGGGTTATAAATCTGTCACGGCTGCAGTTAGTGATATCTATGCAATGAATGCGGAACCTTCAGAAATAATGATAAATATTGCCGTTCCTAACAAGATCTCTGTGCAAATGATTGAACAGTTTTATAGTGGGATACACTCCGCTTGTCACGATTATAATGTGCAGGTAACCGGTGGAAATACGAGTGCTTCTCAGCAAAACCTGATAATTTCCACAATTGCTACCGGGTATGCAGATGAAAAAGATTTAACCTATCGAAATGGTGGAAAAATCGACGATTTAATTTGTGTAACAGGCGACCTTGGCGGAGCACTGGCAGGCTTGAGAATATTACTCAGGGAGAAAAAATTCTGGGAAGATAGCGGTGACCAATATTTTCAGCCCGATCTTGATAATTATGAATATGTAATTCAGAAACAACTCGTACCCAAAGCAAGAGATGATATGTTTAATATATTCAGAGAAACAAATTTAACACCAACTTCAATGATTGATGTAACCAAAGGGCTGGTTACAGATTTGAAAAAATTATGTGAAGCTTCTGAAACAGGTGCTGAAATTTATTCACCTTCTGTTCCGATTGCGCTGAAAACACGGGAAGTTGCAGATGAGATGGAAGAAGATGTGGATAAATATGCATTTTATGGGGGAGAAGACTATGAATTGCTCTTTTCGATGAATGAAAAAGAGGTTGAAAAACTTTCGGAACAGTGTAAGGATTTTTCTGTAATTGGCAGATTTCAAAACGCCGATCGCGGAATTATAATAAATACAGGAACAGAAGAAACGATTACCATCGAAACGGATGTTCAGAGCAACCAATAAGTTTACAAGCGGGTACGTTATTAACCCAGCTAAATTTTATAAAAGGTTTTAATCATATAGACGCAGAGTTCTGTAAAAAACCTTATATTCGATGCTCACGATTTAATTGAAAATTTTTTAGATGTCCAAGAGAAAAAATAATTCAAACTCAAAATTTCCTTCTCAGAAACAAAAAGGAGATAAGAAAGGTCCAAAATTTCCTGTTTGGATCTATGTGGTGCTATTTTTAGTACTGATTGCATTTAACTTCTATATGGTTCCGGGTGAAAGCTCAAACCGTATTAAATACAGTACTTTCCTTGAGTATGTTCAAGAGGGGTATATTGATGAGATTGTAATCACCAACACCAATGAAATTACCGGTGAATATTCCGAAAAAGCCTTTCGTGAAGGAGTGGTAGAACGGACGCCTCAAAGTGACAGCCAGTGGCAAATTTCTTCTGAGGAAGAGCCCAATCGCTTTCACACAACAATGCTTGAGGGAGATGAAATACGGGCTATGCTGGATGAAAACGGGGTCGCCTACGATGTCAGAATCGAGGAAGACTGGTTCAGCGGGATACTGATTTGGCTGATACCCATCGCCCTGTTAATTGCATTCTGGGTATTTATATTCCGGCGTATGAATCCCGGGCAGCAGGTACTCAACATAGGAAAAAACAAAGCGTCACTCTATGACAAACAGACTGAGAACAAAGTCTCATTTAAAGATGTTGCCGGACTCGAAGAAGCGAAAGAAGAGGTAGAAGAGGTTGTTGAATTTCTCAAAAACCCCAAAAAATTCACCAAACTTGGCGGTTCGCTTCCCAAGGGTGTACTGCTGGTTGGGCCTCCGGGCACGGGTAAAACACTTCTTGCAAAAGCCACTGCCGGTGAAGCAGACACACCGTTTTTCTCATTAAGCGGTTCTGATTTTGTTGAGATGTTTGTGGGTGTGGGTGCAGCAAGAGTCAGGGACCTTTTTAAGCAAGCCAAGGAAAAAGCCCCCTGTATTGTTTTTATTGATGAAATTGATTCCATCGGACGCAGCCGCGGAAGAGGAATGATGATGGGCTCCAATGATGAAAGAGAAAATACTCTGAACCAGTTACTGAATGAGATGGACGGATTTGATTCGGACAAAGGAGTAATCATCATGGCGGCAACAAACCGCCCGGATGTTCTTGACTCTGCTCTTTTGCGTCCCGGCAGATTTGACCGCCAGATTCTCATAGACAAACCCGACCTGAATGGGAGGATGAAAGTACTGGAAGTTCATGCAACAAAACTGAAACTCAGTGATGATATCGATCTGAAATTATTAGCTTCGCAAACTCCGGGTTTTGCCGGCGCCGAACTGGCAAATCTCTGCAATGAAGCTGCTCTTTTAGCTGCCCGGCGTGGTAAAAATGTTGTTGAAATGATTGATTTCCAGGATGCGATAGAACGTGTTGTTGCAGGTCTCGAGAAGAAGAATAAATTGATCAGTCCAAGGGAACGGAAAATTGTGGCTTATCATGAGTCAGGCCATGCAATTGTAGGCTGGTTCCTGGAACATACAGATCCTGTGTTAAAAGTGAGCATTGTTCCCAGGGGGCTTGCTGCTCTGGGTTATACCCTTCAGACACCCCTTGAAGATCGATTTCTTATGACCGCAGAAGAGCTTGATGACAAAATTTGTGCTCTCCTGGGAGGACGTGTTGCAGAAGAAATTATCTTTGACCGGATTTCTACCGGTGCTCAGAATGATCTTGAAAGGATTACCAATATGGCATTTGCTATGGTAGCAGAATTTGGTATGAGCAAAGATCTTGGTTATCTCTCTCTGAAAGATTCGTCAAGCCCTGATAACAGTTACGGTTTCAATAAAAAATATTCACAAAAAACTGCAGAACGCATCGATGAGGCAGTACAGGAAATTATTGAAAGAAACTACAAGAGAACGTATGATCTCTTGGTAAAGCACAAAGATAAACTTGAGATAATGGCCAAAACGCTACTCGAAAAAGAGGTATTGAACCCGCATGATCTCAGGGATTTATTGGGTGATCGACCTCTCGGCAACTATCCGGAAGGTATTTTTGGTAACAATAAAAGTGAGCCTGCAGAAAACGGATCACCGCTGAAAAAGATTTCAAATAATGAAGATGAGAACCCGGCTGATGAAACAGATGAAACAAAAAATAAATCTTCAGAAAAAAAGAGAGAAGAGTCAGAAAAAGAATAAGCAACCCTTTAAATAAAACTTTGAAAATCAACTATTTACGGATCTGTTAACATTCAGTTAACATAAACTTCAAGGTTTCATAACGTTCACATAACAGTGCTGAAATGTTGTTGATGTAGCTTTGCATCAACAAAATAAGATCAATTAAAAATCAGCACAAAGTGAAAAATAATTTATTAATCCTAATTTTAACATTCGCCCTCTTTCTGTGGACGGATGTTACAGCAGCAATCCATGATCCGGGTGTTCCTCTCGAGGGAACCATCACCGGAAAAATAATAGATGAATCAACCGGTGAGCCTCTCATCGGAGCTACCGTAATGATTGTAGAAACAAGCCAGGGCGATGCCACTGACCTTGACGGGAATTTTAATATCAAAGATGTTGAACCCGGTACATATACACTCAGAGTCAGTTTCATATCTTACGCAACCAAAGTGATTGAGGAGGTTGAGGTTGAAACAGGTGAAGTAACCAGGCTTGAGATTACAATGCTGCCTGAAACCTCTGAACTGGACGAAGTTGTTGTTTCTGCCAGATCGATCCGAAATAATGAAGCTGCTCTGCTTGCTCAGAGACAAAAAGCAATTACAGTCAGTAATGCTATAAGCGCTGAGTATATCAGTAAATCGGGCAGCTCAAATGCTGCAGATGCAATGGAAAAAGTTACCGGAGCATCTGTAGTAGATGGCAAATATGTGTATGTAAGAGGACTTGGAGATCGCTATATGAATACCAGGCTGAACGGTTCAACCGTTCCAAGCTCAGATCCTGAAAGGAATGCAGTTCCTTTTGACCTCTTTCCATCGTCTCTTCTTGATAATATAACCACAACAAAGACCTTTTCTCCGGATATGCCGGGTGACTTTACCGGCGGCTCGGTAAACATTAAGACAAAAGATTATCCTGACAAGTTTGAAATGCAAATTTCAGCTTCTACAGGGTTTAACTCATCTGTAGGCCTTGGGGGTGATTTGCTGCTCTTCGGAGATGGAAGAACCGGATTTTTGGGTGGTAATGGTGGTTCTCATCAAATACCGGATATGCTTGCCGATCCGGATGTCGAAATACCAAGTATAGGTGAAGCATTTACAAATGAAGAAAAAGCCATGGAGCTCGATATGTTCAGTAATGCATTTGGCAATGTTATGTCTCCCAGAACAATTGATGCCCCAATCGATGGAAGTTTTTCAGTTTCTGTAGGCAATCGTTTTGAAATTTTTGGAAAACCGCTCGGACTTGTAGCAGCATTCAGTCAGTCAAGAAATTATGATGGATACTCCAATGGTGAATCTTCCAGGTTTCAATTGACAAGTAATGTTGAAAGTACAGATGAGCTAAATAACGACTTTCGATTACAGGATCAGAAAGGTACGGAGGAAGTGTTGTGGGGAGGGCTGGCAAATCTTTCTCTGAAGCTGAGCCCGAAAAATGAAATTAATTTCAACTTCCTCTTCAATAAAAATGTTGAATCGACGGGACGATTTCTTTCCGGTGCCTTTCCGCGTGACCTTCCGGATGATGCGCTATTTCAAACCAGGGTGTTAAGTTTCCAGGAAAAGTCACTCAACTCATTTCAGCTTAGCGGGGATCATGTTATTTCAAAGAAAGCAAACGGAGTCAGGTTTGAGTGGAATGCGTCTATAGCTGACACTGAGCAGGATGAACCCGATTTGAGATTCTTTACCAACGATTTGTTGATACGTGAGAGAAATGGACAGGTGGATTCAACTTTTGCAATCAGTCCATCCATATATCCCGTTCCCACAAGATATTTCAGAAATTTGCAGGATGACAGCTACCAGTTCGACGGAGCCCTCTCTATTCCTTTTGATAATTTAGTAGGCACCCGTGCGAGGCTTAAAATCGGCGGTAGTTACAGTGAAAAAGACAGGGTTTTTTCTGAAAGAGAATTTCAGTTCAGGCAGGACGCTATTCGTTTTGATGGCGATGAAGAAGGATTCTTCGAGCCAGGCAATTTGGGGATAGATGAAGAGCGTACAACTGATAGTTTTTTCAGATTTGGAAACTTTTTGCTCGATAACACCCAGATTCGCAACAGTTACACGGGAGATCAGACAACTTCAGCGGCATTCGGAATGCTTGAGCTGAACCTGTTTGACAGACTCCGGTTTAGCGGAGGTATGCGCCTTGAAACGACGGATATCTCAGTCCAGAGCCGGGACACTACGATTTCAAGAGGCAGGATTGACGAGTCGGATTTACTGCCATCTGTAAACCTGGTTTATGAATTAAGTAACAGGATGAATCTTCGGTTTGCTTACGGAAAAACCATTGCAAGGCCTACATTCAGAGAAATGGCACCATTTGCTGCATTTAACTTTGTAAACTCAAACATTGTTGTGGGAAATCCTGAGCTTGAAATGACCAGGGTTGATAATTTTGATGCAAGATGGGAATGGTTTATACGGCCCGGTGAAATTCTTGCAGTCAGCTTCTTCTACAAGAATTTTGAGAACCCCATCGAAAAGGTATTTAACCCGATTGCCAGTGCGTCAAATCCTGAAATACAGTTTCAGAATGTGAACGATGCTACTGTTTTTGGTGCCGAGTTTGAAGTCAGAAAAAGACTTGATCAGCTCACAGAAGCACTACAGTATTTTGACATTGGCTTTAATATGACGCTGGCTCAGTCAAATGTGGATATCGCCGAAGATGAGCTGTCTCTGATCCGGGCCCTTGATCCAAGTGCTGATGATTCACGTCGGTTGCAGGGACAATCTCCTTTTGTAATTAATGCTGATCTCTCCTATAGCAACCCCGAAACCGGTACCAATTTGAGCGCTTTTTACAACATATTCGGTAAACGTATGACTGAGGTAAGTGTTGGCGGTACCCCGAATGTGTTTGAATTTTCCAGGAACCAGGTTGACTTGGTATTTGACCAGAGAATTGTGACAGATATCAAAGCAAAAATTTCAGTTAAAAATCTTCTGAAAGAGGATTTTGAAAGGGGGCACACCTTTAAAGGAAATGACTTTTTGGTGGAAAAATTTGAGCTCGGACGATCTTTCTCGGTAGGGGTAAGTTATAGCTTCTAAGCCTGTTTAACAGAATTCGGAAGCTATGTAAAACACTAACTAAAACGACTAAAAATAAAAAAACAAAAACTATGACACGGAACGTTATTTCCACACTAATTATAATGCTTTTTCTGGGGCTGCCGCTACTGGCACAAGCCCAGCCGGAGCAGATGCTGACGGATGATTTTATTCAGCCGGGAGAATCAAAGACACTGACCAGTGATACGGTCTGGATCCTGGACGGGTTTGTATTTGTTGAGGACGGATCGGAACTTTTTATTGAGCCGGGTACGGTAATCAAGGGAACCCCGGGAACAGGAGCTGATGCAAGCGCGCTGATTGTAGCACGAGGCGGAAAGATTTTTGCTGAAGGATTACCCACCCAGCCGATTATTTTTACAGCTGAATCAGATAACCTGGATGGTAACCTGCCGCTGGATGCAAACGGACTATGGGGCGGTGTCATTATTCTTGGAAACTCATCTTTGAACTCTGAGCCGGGAACCACCATTATTGAAGGAATACCGACCACAGAAACACGGGGACTATACGGATGCGGTGACGCCTTTGATTGTGATGAAGAAGACGATTCAGGCGTATTTCGTTATGTATCGATTCGCTACGGGGGATCTGAGATTGGTGCCGGCAATGAAATCAACGGTCTGACGATGGGCGGAGTAGGCTCCGGCACCACGATTGAATTTGTGGAAGTATTTAACAACCAGGATGATGGTTTTGAGTGGTTTGGCGGCACAGTAAATACCCGTTTCCTTTCTGCATCATTCAATGGTGATGATGCATTTGATTATGATGAGGGTTTCCGCGGAAAAGGCCAGTTTTGGTTTGCAGTACAGCGCGAGGGTGACCGTGCCGGTGAGCATGATGGCGGAACGGATCCGGAAGACGGGACACCGTTTGCAACTCCCACGATATATAATGCCACGTACATTGGAAACGGTTCAGACGCAGGTGGAAATAATGATACGTTTGTTTTCCGTGACAATGCCGGTGGATTTTACTTCAACTCTATCTTTACCGAGTTTGCGGGGATAGGTGTAACGATTGAAGATCTTGATTCCGGGGAAGACAGCCGGGCGCGTCTTGAAGCGGGAGAATTAAACCTGGCGAACAACATTTGGTGGAACTTCGGAGTAGGAAATGATCCGGCCGATTTTATACCTCAGCAGTTTGTACGCGACGCAGTGCTTGCAGCCGGTCAGCTCAATGAAGTAGTTGACCCGCAACTGGGTGGCATTAGCCGTGACCCGGATGGAGGTCTTAATCCATTGCCATTTATTGATGGCCCGGCTTTTGATAATGTACGAGCGATTCCTGAAGGAGACGACTTTTTTGAAGCCGTTAACTACAGAGGTGCATTCGGAACTGTTAACTGGGCAACAGGATGGACTGCCATTTCAGAGTTCGGAATTCTTGGATCTGTATTTACAGATATTGAGGATGAACTTGCTTTCGATGAGCGTCCCACAAAAGTTCGCCTCGAGCAAAACTTCCCGAATCCGTTTAACCCAAGTACAGTTATTCGCTTTGATTTACCACAAAGCCAGCAGGTGACTCTGAAAGTGTATGATATCACAGGCAGATTGGTTACTACGTTGGTGGATGGCGTTCGGTCTGCCGGAACCAATGAGATCCGGTTTGATGCCGCAAATCTTGCAAGTGGTGTGTACTTGTACAGGCTGCAGAGCAACTCCGTAACACTTACAAGAAGCCTGACACTCATTAAGTAAATTTCAATTTTCAAATAAACTTACAGCTCACACAATTGTGAGGTGTGCTGATCACATGAGAGGCTCGGGGAACCGGGCCTCTCATTTTTTTGCCTCTGTGTTTTTTTTAAATAACGTAGTTCGATCTTATGACGCCCGAAAGAATCTATCATCGTATCAGTGTAAATGATATTTTTTCATCCACATGCTTGTTTCGTGCTCTATTATCTTTTCGACAATCGGATTCGGATACGATAGCTGTATAATTCAAAGAAACAATATTTTTTGCAATCAAACAGGCTGTAAGCCTGAAGCAGGGCATTCTATGATTTACTTTAAAATATTTTTCTGTAAAGTCCCTGTATTCGGATCACAGTATTCGATAAAAAATCAGTTTAGGAAATTGAGCAATTTTATGATTCATATATGCTTCGTTCTTCTAATAATTTCAGGGGAACATTTGCCCGGGGTTAATCGTTATCTTCGTTCAACATCAATAAAAGCCTGAAGATTTGATATTTGTAACCCGAAAAGCCCACTTTAATGCGGCTCACAGACTCCATAATCCGGATAAATCTGAAGACTGGAACCGCGATGTGTTTGGAAAATGCAATCACCCAAACTGGCATGGACATAATTATATTCTCGAAGTTACAGTAGCCGGTGAACCAGATCCCGATACCGGCTATGTAATAGATCTTGGTATTCTTAAAGAGATTATCAGTAAAAAAATACTGGATCCGTGCGATCACAGAAATTTGAATATGGATGTCCCCTTTCTGAAGGGGAAAATCACGTCAACCGAGAATTTGGTAAAAGAATTTTATCACCAGCTTAAGGAAGAAGTTGAGAATGCATCAAGTGAGGGTGCAGTATTATATTCAGTACTCTTATATGAAACTGAACGAAATTCAGCAGAATATTGTCCTTATCGGCGGATTAACTAAAAAGATTATTTTCACATTATGATAAAAACAAATTTAAAAAGGTTTTACGATTCTGCCTTTGCCGTTACCAAACAGTACCGGGATTCGCTCCCTGATCTGCAAAACGGTCCCGCCTCGCTGATTGAGGGTGCAAATGTGCCAATTCAGCAGGTTGGAATCTCAAATTTCAAACTTCCGTTAAAGTATCCCACACCTGAAGGTGAGGTTCTGACTCTTGAAACATCCGTTGAAGGATATGTAGGTCTTGATGCAGGCAAGAAAGGCATCAATATGAGCCGTATCATGCGAACATTTTATAAATTTAGAGATAAAATATTCTACCCGGAGATGTTGTCAGATCTGCTGAAAGCTTATAAAGATGATCTCGATTCAAAATCCTCTTTTATAAAACTTTCATTCAGATATCCTGTTATACAGGAGAGTCTGAGATCCGGAATGGAAGGGTATCAGTACTACGATGTTAATTTTGAAGCGTCTCTTGATGAGAATGATCATTTCCAAAAGTTTATTCAGTTTAATTTTGTTTACAGCAGTGCCTGCCCCTGTTCGTATGAATTGTCGGAACACGCAAGGGATGAGCGCGAAATAGCTTCAATACCACACAGCCAGAGAAGTGTTGCAACCATTAAGGTTGAATTGAATAAAGATCTTTTCATCGAGGATATGGTGGAAATGTGTCGCGATGCCCTGAAAACTGAGACACAGGTAATGGTTAAACGGGAAGATGAACAGGCATTTGCTGAAATGAATGGTGCCTACCAGAAGTTTGTGGAAGATGCTGCAAGGCTTCTGTACCATGAATTGAGTAAAGACGAACGTATACATGATTTTGTTGTAAACTGTGTTCACATGGAGAGCCTGCACAGTCATGACGCGGTGAGCCGTATATGCAAAGGGTTGCCTGACGGTCTCCGATGAGAAGGCTCGATACAGGTTAATTAGTAGTTTACGATTTAGTTGTCAGTGCATCAGTAACCAGGCGTTCCTGTTCAGCCTCATGAATTTTCTTCTGGCCGGCAGCAGGTGATGCTGAGGCTTGTCGGCCTACATAGGTTAAATCCTGACCTTTCTGGAGATATTTTTGGATTCTTGTTGATACATACCACCAGGCACCCATATTTTGAGGTTCTTCCTGGCACCATATAATCTCTTTCAAGTGGTTGTATTCACTAAACCAATCTTCAATATCTGAATCAGGAAACGGGTATAGCTGTTCCAGGCGGCCAATGGCAACGTCAGATATCTCATTCTCCTCTTTAAACTTCATAAGATCGTAATACACCTTACCTGAGCAGATTACAAGTCTGCTTATACTTTTTTGATCTTCCACATCCCGGTCGGGAATAAAGGGATGAAACTTTCCATTGGCCAGTTCATCCACATTACAAACTGCTTTAGGATGACGAAGCAGGCTTTTAGGCGACATGATAATCAGTGGTTTTTTCTTTTCCTGCAATACCTGTTTGCGCAAGGCGTGATAGTATTGAGCCGGAGATGTAAAATTTGCTATCTGCATATTATCTTCGGCACAGAGCTGAAGAAACCGTTCGAGGCGGGCCGAAGAGTGTTCCGGCCCTTGGCCTTCATACCCGTGAGGCAATGTCATTACCAGTGCAGTTTTCTGACCCCATTTAGCTTCTGAAGCAGAAATGTATTGATCGATGATCACCTGGGCACCGTTCACGAAATCTCCAAATTGTGCTTCCCAGATAACCAAAGCATCGGGCTTGGCAGAACTGTATCCGAATTCAAAACCAAGTGCGGCAAATTCACTCAGCAGACTGTTATAGGGATAGAATGTAGCCTGGTCTTCACTTAAATTGTTGAGCGGAATAAATGATTGGTCGGAATTGGTTCCGTGCAAAACAGCGTGTCTGTGCGAAAATGTACCTCTTTCAGCATCCTGACCCGTCAGCCGTACGGTGGTGCCAGATTGCAGAATTGAACCTAAAGCCAGTGCTTCAGCGAAACCCCAGTCCAGTTTCTTTTTGTTTTGCTCTGCAAATTCAGCTCTCTTGGCAAGCTGACGAAGAAGTTTTGGATTTGCATCAAAATCCTTTGGGACGGTATTAATTTTAACAGCAATCTCTTTAAGCTCTTCAACAGGGTAAGTGGTATCCGGGAAGCTGGCACGATCTTCCTGTCTCTTTTCTCCTCTTTCGAGCATTTTTTCAGTTACTTCAAGTGCCGGTGCGCTTTTTGCGTCTTCAAATGCTTTCTGAAGAAGCTCATCAAATTCATCAATGATAGCCTGCATCTCTTCATCTGTAAACTCTTCTTTGCGTCTCAGCTCTTTCATGTAAATATCGCGCACTGTGGGATGGTTGTCGATCTCCTTATAGAGACCGGGCTGAGTAAAGGCAGGTTCATCGCCTTCGTTGTGACCATGTTTTCTGAAACAGGTAAGGTCGATCACTACATCTTTACCAAACTTCTGTCTGTAATCAAGTGCCATTTTTGTAACGTGTACAGCAGCTTCAGGATCATCCCCGTTCACATGAAAGATGGGAGCAAGTATCATTTTGGCGAGATCAGACGCATATTCTGTTGATCGTCCATCCTCAGGCAATGTTGTAAAGCCAATTTGATTATTTATAATAATATGGATGGTTCCGCCTGTCTCATAGCCCCGTAACTGCGACATATTCAAAGTTTCTGCCACTACTCCCTGGCCGGAAAAAGCGGCATCACCGTGCATCAGAACCGGGACAATCTCTTTTTCGGGATTTTCTGAATCCAGATGATCCTGGGTAGCCCTGGCGGCTCCCTCAACCACAGGATTAACAGACTCGAGGTGGCTTGGATTAGGCATTAACTCAAGCTGAATGGTTTTGTTATCACAGGTTTTACATTCGCCTTTTGCCCCAAGATGGTATTTCACATCTCCTGAACCCTGTATTGTATCCGGATCTATATTACCTTCAAAATCCGCAAATACTTTCTGGTAAGGTTTGTTCATAATATTCACAAGGATATTGAGCCGTCCTCTGTGTGCCATCCCAAGGAACATTTTCTTAATATCATATTCGCCGGCCCTGTCAATCAAAAACTGCATCATCGGAATCAGGGTATCAGCACCTTCGAGTGAAAATCGTTTGTGGCCGATATATTTTTTGTGCAAAAACTGCTCAAAAGCCATTGCCTGATTTAATTTATGCAGAATCTCCTCCTTGTTCTCTTTGGTAAGATCCGGGGTATTGGTTGTCGACTCCATATGCTCGCGAAGCCATTCCCGCTCTTTGAGATCCAGCAGGTGCATATATTCCGCACCAATGGTTCTGCAGTAGGTATCACGCAGCTGGGTGATGATGTTTCGAAGAGAAGAACTTTCGTTTCCGCCTAATCCGCCGCAGTAAAATTCACGGTCAAGATCCCAAAGTGTCAATCCGTAATATTCCAGATCAAGTTCAGGGCTGTGTCCGGAGTCATTTCCAAGCGGATCTATATTGGCAAGTACATGACCACGCATGCGGTACATATTTATAAGGCGCCAGACGGCAATCGCACGCCTGTCTTGCTCAAGAGTATTGGCTTTGCTGCTTAACTGTCCGGCAAATTTATCATGGCCGAACGGAAGCGGCTCGTACGGAATTTCAAGGTCTTTAAAGATCCGGTCGTAAAAATCTTCCTCACCGTTCAGCAGCTGGTGAATTTTTTGGAGAAATGAGCCCGACTCCGCGCCCTGAATTATTCTGTGGTCGTATGTGCAGGTCATGGTCATAACCTTGCTTACACCAAGCTGATTCAGAACTTCCTGAGACATCGACTGGTATTCGGCCGGGTAATTGATTGCACCGGTAGCCATAATGGTACCCTGCCCCTTCATTAGCCGTGGTACGGATGAAACCGTGCCGATTGTTCCCGGGTTCGTAATACTAATGGTGGTATTCTGAAAATCACTGACTTCCAGGTTACCGCTTCTCGCCTTATCGATGAGTTCTGTATATGCATACAGGAACTCCTTAAAATCCATCTTGTCCACAGCTTTAATATTCGGCACAACAAGGTTCCGCGAACCGTCTTTATACTGTACATCCACTGCAACACCAAGGTTTATCTGTGCGGGCTTTATTCTGTGAGGGTCTCCCTCTATCTCTGCATAAAAAGAGTTGAGGTTGGGAAAATCTTCTAATGCCTTAATAATTGACCAGGCAATAAAATGGGTAAAGGATGCTTTTGGTTCTCCGCGCTGTAGAAGATGACGATTAATAATTGCACGATCTTCGACAAGCATTTTAACCGGAAGCACCCTTAGTGAAGTAGCAGTGGGCACCTCGGTGCTTTCGTTCATGTTTTCTACAATCTTGGCAGAAACCCCTTTGATTTTTTCAACTTCTGCATCTTCCGGAATGTCATACTCCGGTTTCTTCTTCTTTGCAGGTTCTTTTTTGGGTTCCTCTCTCTTAACTTCAGCAGGTGGCTCTTCTTCAGGCTCTTTAGCAGCTTCAGACGGTTTGCCTTCAAGCTCATCAAAATAAGTTCGCCAGTGATCCGGTACGCTCTCCGGGTCTTCCTGGTATTGGTTATAGAGTTCTTCAACTAATGCGGAGTTGGGACCGAATACAGACTCAAGGGATTCCAAAATAGAAAACTGTTAATTTAAATTTTAAATTAGTGAACGGGGTATTCATATCTGCAATTCAGATCACTCAACACCGGTAAAAACTGTAATTGTCCGCAATTTTTCCAAATATTATGATCTGATATTTAAAAGCTTGATAATACCAACAAATTAACCATAAAAAAGTAAAAAAACGATGAACATTATCTTGATTCATCCCGTTAAAAAAACAGTCAAATATCAATTTTAAGAGGGGTTTTGAATCATTATATTTCAACCGCAAAATGAACTTTTAAATTCAGCAGTATGGCAATAAAAGAAAAGCATAAGACTGGTGCCGAGGATATTAACTGGGATTTATCAGACTTATATAAATCAACACAGGATCCTGACCTGAAAAGTGATAAACAGAAACTCCGGAACATGTCAGAAACTTTTGCCGGCACATACAAGGGTGAAGTGTCGTCATTTGATGCCGGAAGAATGTTTAAGGCCCTCAAAGAGTATGAGGAAATAATAGAATTAGCTCATAAAATCGGATCTTATGCACACTTGTTGTGGTCCACAAATACTGAAGATCCCAAGCTGGGTAAATTGCTGCAGGAAGCCAGTGAACTCGGGGCTGAAATCAGTCAAAAGCTGGTATTTTTTGATGTGGAATGGCTGAATATGGATGATGAAAAAGCGAACGAGTTGATTAATGATGAGGTATTAACATCCTACAGGCACTACCTGGAGGTTTCACGACTGTACAAAAAACATACTCTTTCTGAACAGGCCGAGCAGGTGATGAGCGCCAAATCAGTTACAAGCCGAAGAGCATGGAACCGTTACTTTGACGAGACATTGGGAGCAGCAAGGTTTGAACTTGAAGGAGAGAAATTAACCGAACAGCAGGTTCTCAGTAAACTGCACGACAGTGATAGGGATGTACGCCGCAAGGCACACGCATCCCTTACCAAAAAATTCAACGAGTTAAGCAGATCACTGACTTTTATATTCAATACCGTTCTGGCTGATAAATCTGCAAATGATAAATTACGGGGGTATGATAACTGGATTACATCAAGAAACTTGTCAAATCAAATTGATGACCGGTCAGTTGACACCCTGATACAAAGCGTTACTGACAGCTATTCTCTTGTTCAAAGATATTACAAACTTAAGAAGCAACTGCTGGGTTATGAAGAGCTTTTCGACTATGACCGCTACGCTCCGCTGCTTGAAACAAAAACGAAAATTTCATGGAACAGTGCCGCTGACATGGTGCTTGAAGCCTATGGTGAATTTCACCCGGACATGAAACATATAGCAGGTCAATTTTTTGAAAAAAAATGGATTGATGCTGCAATTAAACCGGGTAAAAGAGGCGGTGCCTATTCAGCAAGCACAGTTACATCGGTGCACCCGTATGTTTTTATGAATTACGACGGTCAAATCCGGGATGTGCAGACTCTGGCACATGAACTCGGGCACGGCGTACATCAGTACCTCTCGCGCAAGCAGGGTGAGCTGCAATCAGGCACACCATTAACCACTGCTGAGACGGCCTCAGTGTTTGGAGAAATGCTTGTTTTTCAAAAACTTAAGAATAACCTTGATGACCCGGAAGAGAAGCTGGCTTTGCTTATTGGAAAAATTGATGATACGATTGCAACAGTTTTCAGGCAGATCTCGATGAACAGATTTGAAGATTCAATACACAACCGGAGAAGGAGTGAAGGAGAACTTACATCGGAAGAATTTTCAGAATTGTGGTTTAGTTCCCAGAAAGATCTTTACGGAGATTCAGTTACCATTACAGATGAATACAAAATCTGGTGGTGCTATATTCCGCATTTTCTTCACACACCGGGGTATGTTTATGCATATGCGTTTGGAGAATTGCTCGTTCTTGCGTTATATGACCAGTACCGGAAAGGTGAAACGGGTTTTGAAGATAAATATATTGAATTGCTGGAGGCCGGCGGTTCCGACTGGCCTCACAAACTTGTAAAAAAACTTGGAGTTGATATTCAAAATCCAAATTTTTGGAAAGGAGGTTTAACTATATTTGAATCCATGATTGATGAAGCTGAACAACTTGCAACCCGGATAAGTAAAAAATAACAGTTTATGATTAGAAATCGTGAAGATAAGGCACTTCGGGAATTTAAACATCTGCTGGATGATATCGTCTATCTGTTCAGAAAATCGCTAAACGCCGAGACCGTATATTTAAACTGGGTAAACAGATCGAGAGAGCAATTTGTACTTGAATCAAACTCAACCACTTTGCCAAATGTGATGTTTCAGGACCGCGCGCTATTTAAGAACCATTTCCTGGAACCGTTCACTGGCCTGTCACATATCCGGCAGTTAGTTGTTGGCAAAGATCTGCCCGAATCTTCTTTGAAACACTATTACGACTTTGTACCTGTCAAATATATAACTGTTGTGCCGTTTAAAAATAATGGTGAGACGGTAGCACTTACCTGCATTGAAACAGACGAAGAGCTGGATTCGAGTGAATGTGAACAAGAGATATCTGCTTATAAAAACGCAATAACAAATGTACTTAATACATACCTGGAGCTCACTGATTTGTACAAGGACCAGCAGAACTGGACTGATTATGAGGAAGGCCTCAGGAAGATTTCTCCCCGCTTGCACAGGGTTGATATCATAGACAAGATGCTGACTGAAGTTCAAAGACTGCTGCCAACCGGCAGCGCCTCTTTTTTAGCAAGAGGAATGGAATCATGGGTAAATGTTCTGACAGCTAAATTTTCGAATTATTCACCGCCTGTTGGTCTTGCTCTTGAAGAAAAAACCATTGCTTATGACGCCTTGCATAAGGGAATACCGGAATTTGCAATACATTTTAATCAAAATCCGAAGCAGGTGTCAAGATCAGAAAATAAAACTGAGGGAGCAACATATGCAGTTCCGCTGCTGATCAATGAAAGAAGACACGGCGTACTGGTTGCCAACGATGTAAATCCTCTTGTTTTTAAGGAATCTACAAAACATCAAATATCCAATCTTGTGCGGATGGCATCATTTGCCATACAAATTAACCTTGGAAAATTGCCAGTCGATCAAGATTTGCTGACAACCGATTATGGTAACTTTATTCCTGATTTATGGGAAAAAACCCTGGAGAGAAATATTGACCGGTTAAACCTTGATAATACGAGAAGCTGGTTCGGTTATGTCGCAATTGATAACATGCAAACACTGCGGTCCCGCTACAGGCTTGAGGATCTCAGAAAAATTCAGAAACTTATAATTAAAAAAATAAATCCCTCCGGATTTGGCACAACGGGCTATATCGGTTTTGGATCGGATTATGTCTATTCCTATATCATCCAGGGATCAGAAAAAGATCATGAAAACTGGATAAAGATGATCTATAATGAATTTAGCAAACCTGTTTCTCTGAATGATGGCCGGAATATTGCTATTGAAATAAGTACAGGAGCAACTGAGATTGACCCCGGTGATGAAGAAGCACATGATATTATCACCAGGGCAAAGAAATCACTTTCCGATGCATTGAGAGGAGAACAGAAAAAAAGTTTAAGGATCTGAAATATGGCTACCGTGTATCTGTTGATTATCGACGGGCTTGGCGTAGGAGCCCAGGAAGATGCTGATGTCTATGGAGATCTGAATACCGATACACTTGGGCATGTAAGCCTTGAAACGGATGTTTCACTCCCTAATTTTGAAAAAATCGGTCTTGGTAATATCAGCGATTTTCATTCTGTTAAACCAACCCGGAATCCACTGGCAGACTGGGGGAAGATGAGAGAGGTGTCAGGCGGTAAAGATTCTACCAGCGGACACTGGGAAATTGCAGGTATACATCTTGAAAAACCGTTTCCTACATATCCCAATGGTTTTCCGAAAGCCGTAATTGATTCATTTTGTGCAGAAACCGGGGTGGATGGTGTTTTATGCAATCTGCCTTATTCCGGAACCGAAGTTATTGCTGACTATGGTGACGAACATTTGGAAACCGGGAATCCGATTGTCTATACATCGGCTGACAGTGTTTTCCAGGTTGCCTGCCATGTTGATAAATTTTCACTTGACGAATTGTACAAAATGTGCAGTATCGCCCGGAACAATGTTCTGACAGGTGATCATCTTGTTGGAAGAGTAATTGCACGGCCGTTTTATGGTTCACCTGGATCTTTTGAGCGTCTGTCTGATAAACGGCATGACTTTTCCGCACAGCCTCCGGAGCCTAATCTTATATCACTGCTAAATCAGAATGATATAAAGGTCTATTCCATCGGAAAAGTGGTCGATCTTTTTGCTGAAAAAGGATTTACACAATACCGCAGAACAAAAAGTAATGCTGAGGGTATATCACAGCTTCTCAGCCTGATGGGTGCATCTATTGATAACGCATTTGTTTTCACAAACCTGATTGATACCGATCAAATTTACGGGCATCGTCAGGATCCGGAAGGATATGCCGAATGCCTGGAAGAGATTGACAGAGCGCTGCCGTCTATTATTCAAAAGCTGCGTGATCAGGATATTTTAATTATTACAGCAGATCATGGTAACGACCCATGTGACGACAGCACTGACCACACCCGGGAATTTGTTCCGTTAATGGTTGTCAATAAAGAGAGAAATTCCGGCGAATCCCTTGGAATCAGAGACACATTCAGTGATGTGTCCGCTTCGATTCTCAGTTACTTTCATATAAATCATTCTCTTCCCGGAACTTCTTTTCTATAATTGGAATAGAAAACAATACTGTAAATAAAAGCCTGAAATATAAATTGATTGGCAAAGATCCAACTGAACCTTTCAAATTTACAATTAGTTTTATTATCTTATTTTGTTTTGAATGAAAATACTATGGAAGGAAAATTTGACAACATTTGGGGTATCCGTCCGTTAGAAGATTGCAAATCACAATTAGCACATATTATTAACTAAAATATTTATCATCCGTGGCAAAAAGCTCAGGAATTTCAACTCGAGAATCTGAATCATTAGATCGTTACCTGCACGAAATAGGTAAAGAAAAACTTATTACCCCAGATGACGAAGTTCGTTTGGCAAAAGAGATACAAAAGGGCTCACAGAGAGCACTTGAAGATTTAACAAAAGCGAATTTACGTTTTGTTGTCTCAGTGGCAAAACAGTATCAAAACCAGGGATTATCACTTGGTGATTTAATTAATGAAGGAAATCTCGGACTGATCAAGGCGGCAAAACGCTTTGATGAAACGCGCGGATTTAAATTCATCTCATATGCTGTATGGTGGATTCGTCAGTCTATACTTCAGGCACTTGCTGAACAAAGCCGGATTGTGCGGCTTCCGCTGAATCGTGTAGGAGCCCTTAACAAAATTGGAAAAGAGCTTTCCAAACTTGAACAGGAGTATGAAAGAGTGCCTTCAGCAGCTGAGCTGGCTGAAAGTCTTGAGATGACCGTATCCGAAGTTGCAGATACTCTTAAAATTTCCGGGCGCCATCTCTCGGTTGATGCACCTTTTGCACAGGGAGAAGACAACCGGCTTCTGGATGTTCTTGAAAATGAAGAAATACCTGATCCCGATTTCGACCTGATGGGAGAGTCGCTTAAGGTTGAGATTGAGCGTGCACTTTCAAAACTTACTAAAAGGGAAGCTGAAGTTATCAGGCTCTATTTTGGAATTGGCAGAGAGCATTCGCTTACACTTGAAGAGATCGGTGAACGTTTTGACCTAACGCGTGAAAGAGTTCGGCAAATTAAAGAGAAAGCACTTCGTAAATTACGACACCATAACAAAAGTGCTGCCCTGAGAGCCTACCTGGGTTAATTTATTTCTTAAGATTTGGTTTGCTCTGATATTCATGCCCGCATGATGATGCGATTGGTCTAATCCGTCAGATTCATTAGATTGTCTGCATGTGTCGTTATCTGTTGCTCATACCTGTAATATCTTTTCTCTTGCTCTTTTCTCCCTCGAAAAGCAATGGACAGATAATGCCCTTCAGAACCTATTCTATCGAACAAGGCCTCAGTGAATCTGTTGCTCATGATTTGCTGCAAGACCGCCACGGGTTTATCTGGATAGCAACCGGTTACGGCTTAAACAAATTTGACGGATATGACTTCACAACATACTATGAGCGGGACGGGCTCAGCAGTAACCAGGTAAATACCTTGTTTGAGGATCAGGATGGAACTCTGTGGATTGGCACCACGGAAGGTGTGAGTATAATGCAGAACGATACAATATTTACCCCGGATGTACTCGAAAACCTGGACCCTTACTCTATAACTGATTTTTTTGAAGACAGCAGGGGTGAGAAGTGGATTGCAACCGACGGATCCGGAGTTTGGGTGCTCACAGACGACAATGAACTGATCCAATACACAAAAACAAATGGCCTTTCAAATAATCACGTCAGGCGCATTATCGAAACAGAGGATGGCACACTTTGGTTTGCAACAAGAAATGGTGTTACAACACTGAGAGAGGGAAACTTTGACAGGTTCAGATTCCGGGATCAAATGCCGGCAGAAAGAATCCGGACTATGGATATTTCAGATAACGGGAATATCTGGTTTGGCACAAGGGAAGGCCTGGCAATTTACAACGGGTCATCACTGAAAGTCTACAACCACGAACATGGCTTATGGAGTAACCGCATACAGTCAATCCGGCTTACTTCTGATACAACCGCATGGATTGGAACAGAAGAGGGCGCTGCTTTTTTTGATGGCTCGAAGTTTGAAATGTATGCCCTGCAACAGGGCGCTCCCGGAACAGTTGTATATTCAGTTTTACGAGACAGGGAAGATAATATTTGGTTCGGGACACTTGGCAGCGGAATAAAAATGTATCTCGGTGAAGCATTCAAAAATTATACTGTTGAAAATGGCCTTTCGAACAATATTGTGACGGGTTTTGCAGAAGATGCAGAAAAGAATATTTGGATGGCAACTTATGGCGGGGGCATAATTAAAAATGAAAAAGATAAGTTTACTGCCTTCAACAGCGCGGACGGACTGAGGGATGAAAAAGTTTATACTCTCTTTTTTGATGCTGACAGCAGTTTGTGGATCGGTACCAGGAATGGAATAAACCTGATGAGAAATGAAAAAATTATCTCTATACCGGATACAGTTGAAAATATCCGTATGGCCAGGGATTTTTACCAGGATCCTGAAACCGGTGAAATCTGGATTGCTACCTATAATGACGGGATTTTTATTTATGATGGAAATTCCTTAAAAAATCTGACGGAAGATGACGGACTGGCAAGCAACACAGTTATGAAAATTGTCAGAACTGAAGATGGTAACTTCTGGTTTGCTACCTATGGCGGTGTAAGCATGTATGACGGAGTAAATTTCAGAAATTATACGGTTTTGGATGGCCTGCCAAATAATGGCGTTATTCACATTATGAGCGATCATGAAGGAGAATTGTGGTTTTCAACATTCAATGGGATCGCTAAATTTAACGATGGAAATATCATTTCACTTTCCAGGTACAACTCCGAAAGTCAAACCATTGCCTATTTTATATTCCAGGATCATGATGAGAACTACTGGGTGGGAACAAACAAGGGATTGTACAATTTGAATCCGGAGAAATACCTGGCTTCGGAGTCGCTTGGTGAAGCTCTGACGTCTGTGAATATGTATACAAAGGATCAGGGTCTTGTTTCGAATGAGATGAACGCAGGAGGGAGTTTGATCGCTTCTGACGGAACTGTTTGGCTGGGAACGGTCGAAGGAGCCACTCATTTTTACCCGGATAAAGTAAAATTTCAGAACCATCCGCCGGTAATTCATTTAGACCAGGTAATTGCGGGCGGCAAACCGGCGCAAAAAAATCAATCGACATACGATTACAACAGGAATTTTGTTGAATTTAATTTTACAGGATTGAGTTATGACGGACCCAACCAGGTCTCTTACGAGTACAGGCTTAGAGGATTGAGCAATGAATGGCAAATTGCCGGCGGGCGAAATGTCCGTTTTGCATCACTTCCGCCGGGGGGCTATAGATTTGAGGTTCGGGCCTACAATCACTTTGGCATACCAAGTGAACAGGCGGCATCCTATTCGTTTCAGATTCTGCCTCCCTTCTGGATGAGCTGGTGGTTCATCCTTTTTATACTGCTGCTTGTTACAGGCATCATCGTAATGATCTACCAATTTTGGAAAACCAGGAAATTGGTTGAAATTGAGCGCATGCGTGTGCAAATTGCAAGTGACTTACATGATGATGTTGGATCTTCGTTAACTGAATTGGCTCTTCAGACCGATTTTTTACAGACCGGTAAGGTTTCTGACAGTATAAAGAAGACGCTACAGCAGATTGGCGATCACAGCCGGAAAATTGTATCAAGCCTGGATGATATTGTTTGGTCGATTGATGCAAGGAATGATACCATTGGTGATTTAACGGATCGCATGCAGGATTATGCCAATAATGTTCTTGGAAGAAAAGGAATCGAAGTTCACTATAATTTTGAGGAGCTCAAAATGGATAAAAAACTTCCCGTACATGTAAAAGAAAATATTTATCTCATTTTTAAAGAAGCTGTGAACAATATATCCAAACACTCAAACGCTGATAAAGCAAAAGTTGAGCTTACATTAAAAAATGATGAACTGAAACTTTGTGTAGACGATAACGGAAGCGAGATTTCAGATCATCGAAAATCGGGCCAGGGACTTCGTAATATGAAACTGAGAGCTGAAAGAATCGGGGCAACCACCCGGTTCAAAAACAGTGACGGTTTCAGTGTAATTGTAACAGGAACACTTTAACACTCAGAACTATGACAAAAATCGGAATCGTGGAAGACAATAAGAAAATCAGAGATCTGATTCAGCGATATCTTGATATGCAGGAGAATATGGAATGTCCTGTTGCTGTTGATTCAGTTGAGGAAATGCTCGAATACCTGAAAGAGTATGATGTTCCGGATGTAATGCTGATGGATATTCAGCTTCCGGGCATGTCGGGCATTGAGGGAATTAGCCTGATAAAAAAGGATTATCCCGAAACAGAAATCATTATGCTCACGATCTATCATGATTCTCACAAAATCTTTGATTCGCTTTGTGCAGGAGCATCCGGTTATCTGCTCAAGCACACATCTCTTCCTGAAATAAAAGAGTCGATAGAGACACTGATGGAGGGAGGTGCACCAATGTCTCCTCAAATTGCCAGGAAAGTTATCACCCATTTTAGTGAGACAAATGCACCTAAAGAAAAAAAGGAAAGTATGCTCACCGACAGGGAACAGGATATTGTTAACGGCCTGGTTGACGGACTCAGTTACAAGTTAATAGCAGACCGGTTTGATATCTCCATTGATACTGTAAGGGCACATATACGGAATATTTACAAGAAGCTGCACGTTAACTCAAAAGCAGAGGTGATTGCAAAGTCGCTGCGGGGTGAAATTTAAATGATCAGCATCACATGAATATGTGATGTTTTAGTAGTATGAATGAAATTATTTTACAAGTGAAAACTATTTAGTATCCATAAAAGCAGTGAGGAAAATTATGAAACGGCAAGTATTTAAAAAATTAGCATTGTTCGTGGTCGCCGCCTTTTTTACCACAGGTTGCTACACGCAGCTTCAAACCGTTCATGAACACAGGATAACAAGTGTTGATAAAAGCGAACCTTCGGTTTATACAGGGCAATCGCAATCAGTTGAAAGACCGGTGCAAAGCATTTCAGATGAACGGGTTGTGGAGGTAGCAGATGAAGAGAGTTACCTTGAAGGTTATGAAGACGGTGTAGAAGATGGATACGAAGATGGATGGGTAGATGCGGAGTCATATTACTTTAAAGACTATGAAACCGCCCAGTACTATAGAGAAAATCAGGCAGTTTTAGGTCATCAGGCATCAGGAATTACTTATGTAGACAACTATTATGGTTATGGTTATCCGTCTCATGCATTCACTGGTTTTTACAGCCCGTTCTATCATCATTCAGCTTATGGTTACCCGGTGGCCTATAATCATTACTATCCCTATTCCGGGTTTCATCTGAGTTTTCACTTCGGTCACAGCTATCACAGATACCCTTATTACACAGGGTTTCATTATCCATATGGGTCGTTTTTTGGATTTGGTTTCTACAGGCCCTTTTTTCATGGTGGATTTGTACATCACGGCGGCTTTGTTCACAGCAGATCAGGAGTTAACAGAACCCGAACGGTTCGATCTTCCGGATTATCATCCCGTGGAACATCCCGTGATCGCAGAATCAGAGACAATGCAAGAAGTACAAATGTACAGGGCAAGCGCACCACTGTAGTAAACAGCAGGACACGCTCTGCAATCAGGCGTGATGTGCGGCGTACAGGCAGAACAGGCTTAACCGACAGAAGGTCCCGCATCTCAAGCAACGGACGATCCGCGACACTCAGAACACGTTCCGCAATCAGATCTTCAGGTTCAAGGTCAAGTATCAGGTCAAAAGCACCTGTCAATTCAAGAATCAGAAGTGCTGTTCGAAGCAGTTCCCGAAAAACAGGGATCAGATCAACAAAAAGCAGGTCAACCAGCCGAAGTTCTGTACGGAAATCTTCCAGGTCTTCATCCGGAAGAGGTACTGTTAAAAGTTCTTCAAGATCCTCATCAAGCCGTGGCAAAGTGAGCCGGTCATCCCGGTCTTCCTCCAGCCGTGGTAACGTAAGCCGGTCGTCAAGATCCTCTTCGAGCCGGGGAACTGTGAAGCGATCGGGTTCATCAAAATCTTCAAGCAAAGGATCCAAACGAAGCAGAAGTTCATCAAAAAGAGACAGGTAGGCACGGTCTCTCACTGAGAATTCCGCGGAGGTAAGATGAATTTTAAAAAACGCTCCTCTGCGGAACCTGCTTGGAAAGTGGAATTTTATCAAAAAACGTTAAATAGCATTCCTGAGTTACCTAACAAGAATTAAAGGCGAAACGTATGTCAATCAGAAAAAACCTTATCACTGTTGTTCTTTTTCTTGCCGCTGCGCTGCCTCTGACAGCTCAAAATGACAATAATCCATTGCTGTTCAGCAACCAGGCGATTTTACTTGGTGATCAGAGAGGTGCTTACGACCCGGTAACCATGATTTTACCCGGCATGGCCATCAATTCCGGATTTGGCTCATTCCTGGATAACCCTGCATCCGTTGCCATGTTTGATGACAGTTTTCTGGAAGCAGGATTTGCTTTTAGAAGGGTAGATGAAGACAGCCGGTTTCTTGGGAATACACAGAATCTTTCAGATACTCAGACAACTCTATCCAATATCGGGTTTATCTACAAACTTCCAACCGAACAGGGCAGTTTTGTTATTGGAGGCGGGTTTAATCAGCAGTCATTTTTTAACCGTGCACTTTCTGTCAGCGGCAGAAATACGAACAGTACAATAACAGATCAGTTTAAGATACCGGGAAATACGTTTGAGGATATCGCTTTTAATACATTTGCAATTGATTACGGAGATGTTGAACAGACATTTCTTGAATCGATATTCAGAATTGGCTTTGAAACATTTCCCGGTATTCGTCAGGAGGCTGAGATAACCAATAGCGGATATACAGGAGAATTTTCCGGCTTCATCGGTACCGAGTTTCAGAAAAACTTGTTTATCGGGCTAAGTCTTGGTGCCACATCGGGGACATTTAAATTTGACAGAACATTTCTTGAAATAGATAATTTAAATGATTTTGATGGTGATTTTATTGATACAGATGATGATGGCGAAGGGGATACCGATGTGGACTCAATTTTACTTTCGGATAAAGTAAGAACAGATATGACAGGATTCAGGGCACGGGTGGGTGCAATTTATAAAATGATGCCCTGGTTAAATATCGGAGGCAGCTACACATTTCCCACGCGATTAAATATTGATGAAGAGTTTGATGCCAGAATACTGACAACTATGGACAACGGGGTGGAATTTGAAGATGATCTCTTTGGTGAGTTCTCATACAGTGTATCTTTTCCGGCAAGGGTGGGACTTGGTTTTGCTGTTGATGATCTATCCGGATTTACTTTTTCGTTCTCTTCAGAATATGTTCAGTTCAGCAATACCAGGATTAATTTCAGTGACGACGAACTATTTGAAGATGAACAAATTGAAAACAGGTTTATATCTGACACTTTTGACGATGTTTGGAGTTTCCGCGCCGGCGCTGCATATGATGTAAATCCAATGTTTACTCTCAGGGCTGGTTATGGTTATCAGCCTTCCAGGTTTAAAAGAGGAAGGGATGACAGGGATCTTTTTTCTGCAGGATTCGGCGCTCGTTTAACAGAGCAAGTTGAATTTGACCTCGGTGCTCAACTGATAAATTTTGATGAAACCTCTACTGTTTATGATTTCGAAGATCAAAATTTCAATATCAGTTCTGAAGTTGCTGACCGCAGTGTAGACCGGCTGCAGGTGCTGGCTACATTGAGATTGAAATTGTAGATAAAAGAGTTACCTGAAAAGAGAGTTGAAATTAGTTATATGATAAAAATGTGATTCTTTAGGACGATATAAATTCTTTATTTCCGGATTCCGGTTATAATTTTAACAAATTGTCAAAAAGTATTCACATGACCAATCCGCTATATTTTTTTTCAGATCTGCTTAAAAGACCACTGTATGAGGTAGTGTGGGTTTTCTATATGATGTTGATTAATATGGCAGCGGCAATTTTTTGGGAGGAGTTCCTTGCAAAGATTATCGTTGTAACATTTCTGCTTTCATCTATGCTGATGATGGGCCTCTATTCCAAATTTGGGTTTACCAAAATTCTTGGCCTGGGGCACATTTTTTGGCTGCCACTCATCGTATACATGTTCGCCGTTTTAGGAGAAACCGCGGGATTATTTTATCAATATCTCGTAGTGCTGGCAATTACAATTTTAATCTCTCTTGCAATTGATACTTTCGATGTCTGGAGTTATTTCAGAGAGAAAAGAGCAAATGAATCAGTAGAATGATCAATTGTAGATCATATATAGCTTACTGAGAGAGGTAGCTCATGCCTGAGCCCGGTTGAATATCTTATCTGTAAACCGGGCTGCTTAAATGGCTATTTTGCAATAAAAGCTGTTCTATTAAATGCAGAAAAATGAGCGGAAAATCGATTTTTCATATTATTAAAGATTTTATGACTCATCCTCGTCTTCATCACCCTCTTTTTCAGTAGTTTTTTTTGGGTTAATGCTTAGTACAGCATTATTAACATGACGCACCACATTTGCTGTTGTGCTTCCCATCATCAGGTAATTAATCCCGGTTCTGCCAACTGTAGACATAACGATGAGATTATAATCATTTTTACTTATATGATTCAAAAGTTCTTCGTGGGGCGAGTCAGGAGATACTATAACTTCAGATGTAACCTGGTCCGAAATTTGATGAAAATATTCCTTTTCGATAATTTTCATTCTCTCCTTACGGATCTGTTTTAAGGAGGTATCTTTCTCATCAGCCTCAAATTGTTCAAAGCTCAGTACGTGGACAAGGTGAATATGCCCTCCCGTTTTTTTGGCAATCTCTACAGCATAGGGAAATGCAATAGTTGCATTGTCTGAGAAATCTGTAGTGACCAGTATTTTTTCAAAATTATCCACTTTAGATTCATTTTCTACAACCATAACCGGGATGGATGAGAGGCGGAGTACTTTTTCAGCAACAGAGCCGAGGAAAAACCTGGAAAACCCTGTACGTCCATGCGTACTCATAATTACATAATCAAAATCCATCTCTTCGGAAATATCGATAATACATTGTGACGGGCTGCCGATACCCACAATCGACTCTCCAAGTTTTGATTCATCAATATACTTCCCGGCCGCTTCTTTAAGCCGTTCTTTTATATTTGCTTCAATTTCATCAAAATCCTTATGAACCGGGGTATTTAAGCCAAAAGCGTAAGGTTCATCCAGTTCAGAAATCGGTATGTGAGCATGGAATGGTGATATACTCACGTCATCATATACGGATGAAAATTTATCCGCTACTTGAAGAGCTTTAAAACTGAGATCGGAAAAATCCAGAGGGACTAAAATTTTCATATGTGTAGAAATGTAGTTAAAGATTATATAGACTAAACAACAGGTATCTCTTTAAAATATACAAAACAATTTAAAACTGTACTCATGGTTAAATTTTTGAAATTTGCAGAGATTTCGCCGGTGTCAGTGGAATAGGAAGTATACTATTTATAAGAGTGACTCTTTATACCACAGATATTTTTAAATGCTGCGATCGAAGGGTGCCTATATTTCAATCAATGCGGATATCTGCATAGCTTGTTGGTAGATTTTGTCCATGTCATTTCCAAGAAGTGTCAGATGCCCCATTTTTCTGCCTTCACGGGAGTGCAATTTTCCGTATAAGTGAAGGTGGGCATCCTCTGTAGAAAAGGTGTCGTGTATATTTTCTGTAACAGAGGGGCGATTTTGAGTTCCAAGCAAGTTTACCATTACGGCACAGGGTTTTCGTAATTCTGTACTGCCGAGAGACAAACCAAGTACGGCGCGAATATGATTTTCGAATTGAGATGTTGTGCAGGCTTCAATAGTATAGTGTCCTGAATTGTGAGGTCGTGGGGCAGATTCATTCAGGATAAGTTCTCCGTTCTTTTTAAGGAAAAACTCAAAAGCGAAGATTCCTTTGCCGTCAATAGCTTCCGTTGCTTTTACGGCCAGAGCTTTGGCCCGGTTTTGAACGGCAGTGGCAACAGGAGCGGGGGCCTTAACCGCAACACAGATATGATTTTCCTGAACGGTTTCAACACAGGGATAGACGGCAAGCCCGGTTTCGTTTCGCGCAACCTGGACGGCAAGCTCATGGGTAAAATCCACAAATGCTTCTGCAATAATGTCGTGCCCCTTGTTTCCGCCAAGTTTGCTAAATGCTTTTTCAGCATCCGCTAAATTTTTGACGCTCATGTTCCCGTAACCATCATATCCGCCTTTGGAAGATTTAAGGAGAAAAGGCCAGCCATGCTCTGAGCCAAAAGTATTTAAATCGGTGGTGTTACGAATCAGAGTATAGGGAGTTACCGGTATACCGGCTTTTTCAAAGGTCTGCTTTTCAATCAATTTATTTTCAATAAGCCTGAAGCTATCAGGTGATGGAAAAATTTTTGTTCCGCTCTTCTCCTGAACTGCTGCCAGGATCTCAGAGTCAATAAATTCATTTTCAAGCGTGATTATATCACAGCCTGCTGCAAATTGAGCCATTGATTCAATATCTTTAAAAGAGCCTGATGAGGAATAAGGTGTCATAAACTGAACAGGTTCATTTTCGGAACGATCTGAGTAGGCTGCAACCTGTATGCCAAATCGAAAGGCTTGCAGTGACGACATTCGGGCAAGCTGACCTGCTCCCAGGAATCCAATTTTAAAATTTGCAGGGATAGATATTTTCATGATAAAAACAGTAGTGATGGAGTTTTGCGGTTATGCATTATTGAAAGTAAGAATAAGATTGAATGAACCGAAGCAAAAAACTGCGATTTAACGAAAAAAGCATTTCAAAAAGTCAGCTGATCCGGACAGTATGCAAACGTACAGAGCCTTACAATTTAACTGCAGTGTGGTGATACATATTGTTTCTTTCGGGGTCCATGAGTCCGGCAGAATTGAAGGGAGATATCCAGCTGCGAATTTTTGATACCAACTCATTTATATCAAATTCTGATTTACCGGCTGAAAAAAAGTTGATTTCTCGCGCTGTTTTTTCAGCGAGTTTTTGCAATTCAAAATCGCCGGCGCAGAGAAAGGTTTCTGGTGTTCTCCCTTTTAGCCTGCTGCTTTCATATTTGATGGTTGCTATGAAATAAAGCATGACGGCCGCTTTAAAAAGTTTAAAATTCCCTGCTGACTGATAGCATATGGAAATGAGTGTGTCAAGGAATGAAAGTTCAAGAAAGAAATCCTCCTCCATCTTTTTGAGGTACTTTTTCTTCTCCGTTTCATCCTGCACGTTTATGCACACGTTCAGTACTTTTTCGATACCTGAAAGCGTGTGTGCAATTCCTGTGCTGTGGAGAGGGTCTGCAAAGCCGGCAGTATGATTGAGCGCGATCCATCCATCTCCATAAATTTTATTCAGTTTTCTTTGAAGGCGCGAGGTTTTATAAAACTTGCCGGGCTGACCGGCAATTATAGCGTTTGAAAATATCTCAAAGAGCGAAGGATATTTTTGAATTACGGAATCCCAGGTTTTTTTTGCAGGATCATACCGGGGAAATTCATCCTTATTGCAGTCAAAAACCAATCCGGCACTTAACAGGTTATTATTAAACCGAAGCATCCATATCCATCCTTCCTCTGTGATGTGATGCAGTGCAGAATCGTCAGGATTATACGGATAATCATCAGTGATAAAATTTCTCTCTTCAAGGTATTGATTCCATAGCCCGGCATTTTCAAAGTGAGTATAGATTGCTCTTGAGTTTGTACTGAATCCGGATGCCGAGGATTTTGTACCGAAAAATGTTTCAGAAAAAAGGGGTGAACCTGTGGCATCAATAATCCACTTGCATTTTAATTGCATCTGAACAGCATCTCTGGCAGCAGAAATTGTCCACAGATTTTTATTTTTGATTCGTTTTACACTCTTAACAGTGGTATTATCAAAATAGTCCAGTTCTGTCTTTTCAGCTTGGCGGACTAAAAAATGATCTACATCACTTCGAAGCCAGTTTGTGTCGGAATTCCGGTTGTTTACACTTGCGGCAACAAGAAGCTCATTGCTGTGAAACCGGTCACTTTCAAACTCTTTTCCGGACTGGTGAGGATAGTAACTGAACCCGCGTTTAAGTCCGCATATGACCTCCGGGTAATTTTTTTGCCATTCGCCGTACCTGGATAACTTTTTTAGAAATGGCAGATTATATCTATCTGCGAGACCTCTCAGTATCATGTCTGCGATCGGAGTAGAGGATTCTCCAATAGCAAACCGGGGATGCTCATTTTTTTCCAGAAGGCAGACACGATACCCTGAATTAGCGAGGGCCATTGCTGTAATGGATCCTGCAAATCCGCTTCCAGCGATTAAATAATCATAAAAATCCGTTTGATTTTCCCGCATCTGTTTTATCATTAAAACTTCAATTCCTGCAAAATTGTAAAATTCCTGTCAAGCAGAGCATGTGCAAACAACTTCAGGAAGAACTTTTTGAGATAGATTCATTTTTTGGAGACGATCTTTTCTCTTTAAAAAACATTTGTCACAATTAGAGAACATTTCCAGGTCCCACAGATCACAAAAAACCCTTCCTCTGTCCTGTTTCATTGATTCATTAACAACTGATTCAAGTGACGACAACTTTGGCGGAACATAATCACCGGTTTCGCGGAGTTTTTGCATGATACCGTTCCCGTCACGCGTTGGAATTACAGAACAGGCGGAAACCCCCGTATCGAAAGCAAAGTCGATGGATCTTAAGCACCACTCTATATTTTCATTTACATCAGTAAGGTATGGCGGATTCAGCAGAATAAAAGCCCTGACAGAAATACCTTTAGTAATCAGAAAGTTCACAGCTCTCCGGAAATCTTTAACAGTTATCTGTTTATTCAGTTTAGGTAAAACTTCCGGATGAATGGTTTCGAGGCCCATGGCAACTTCCAGTGATCCGTTTAGCAAATTCTGAAATTCAGAAATGAACGGACCGATCAGTTTTGGATGGTTTTCGATTATCACATGATCGTAATCTCTGATTAGTTCCGCAATCTCTTCATAATCGGCACGGGGAATTGCTTTTCCATCGAAAAAATTACCGCTGTTATAGAGTTTTATAACTTCAGCGTCCGGCAGCTTTTCTGCTGCATAGCGAATCTGGGCCGGTACTGCACCTGCAGGAGTTGAACGGTTAAGTGTATGTTTCCACAAATCACACATCACACATTTAAAGGGGCACTCCCTGTTTGTCAAAAAAATGGTATTCACAGATTTTAGATTACCATCTTCCTGAAGCTCTTTTTCGTTCAAAAAGAAGTTGGGTCGCATCGGATCTGTGGTCCCTTTTTCGGGTCGCAGTTCCACAACTTGTTTATTCGTAACAGGTACATTCAGCATATTTATCTAACCATGATCAGTAGAACGATATCTCATTGAGCCTTTGTCATGTTATTAATATCGACGCGGGTTTTTATGAATAGAGAGACATAAAATAATTTCTGTACGCCATTTCATTTTCAGGGAATATCTTTTTGAAGTCATCCATATCAACAATTCCATGCTGCATGCGCCTTTTTGGAAAAACGGGCATGTCGAATCCTGTTACAGCCTTTATACCTCGCTGAACAATATCTCCTTTCAGAGCATATAGCTCCTCATGTTTCCAATTAGTGAGTTGAATAAATGGAATCCCTTCCGATACTTCGATCACATTTGGCAGGGTATACGGACTAAACCCGGTAAAACCGTATTTGTCTGAGGTTGCGTAAACCCGAACATGACCGCGGCTCTGCCCGCCTGAATAAGTAAGTGAATGTTTAATTTTGTCAACACCCCATCCCTCATGGTAGAGCAGCGGATTGCCCAGCACACTCCGGATAGTGAGTTCAGGGTTATCTTCGATCGGATAGGATTTCATGTTTTCATCCCCGCCGTCGCCATCAGCGAGGAATTTCCAGTCGGGGTACCTTTCCCTGATCTTTTTACAGAGAGCCAGTGCCATTGTTGCTGCCTCAACATCTCTCTGTTTGTAATCTTCTATAACCTCTATAGTCTTTTTGTAATTTAAATCAGAGAAATCAGCTTCTAAAATTTCAAGGAACATTCCAAGACCAAGCTGGTCAAGAAAGTTGTATGCCTGCTTTGCATCAGGTCCGTTATTTACAGAGAGTGTAAATGCTTTTAATCTGGCCGGTGATTCACCTCTTTTTAATAAGAGATCATAAAGTGTCAGGAAAACGGAGCCGCTGTCAATACCCCCGGAGAAAAGAACACCAATTGGTTCATCATTGGGGATCATATCCAGCCATTTAGAGCACTCATTTGCCATGGCCGAAATGTATGCTTCTCCGATTTCATTCAGGTCAGAATTCATTGATTCCCTTTGTGGTGTAAAGTATCGTTTGTGATCGGGGTTGGGATCAGGACAGCCGATCACATCAAGCCTTGTAACATAGTGGGCGGGTACCATACGTGTGTAATCCGGGCGGAATTGATGATGAAGGTCTGACTCTTTCAAATAGCTGTAAATATCATCAATCCTGTCAGCAACAATCAGAAGCGGTCCTGCTACCTGTTTTGCCATGAAGTATCTCATCGGGCGGCCGATGGATCGTGCCATATAAACCTGCTGATCTTTTTTGGTAACAATTGCATAATTACCATCAATTTTGCGAATATCTTCAGGATTTCCGGTTGAAATTATTTTTTCCGCCTCAGCCTGAGACATATTAAAAATCTGGTTTTTTTCAGGATCTGTCAGATTGACAAAATCATCAAGTTTCTGTACAACTTTGGGCATCGGTTTATTGATTATAAATTTAGAAATTTATCCGTTTTCGAATGTTAATATATGGATAAACACAATTTTATATTCCTGCTGTTCCCCGGTTAAAAATGAAATCGCATTTTATACAGATTCTCACCTCTCATACAAATTCCATATCTTAAATCTGAATATAAAAAGATTATACAAAATGGATATTGAAGAAAAGTTAAAGCAGGTTAAGCAGCGATATGATGAAATAAATCAGGCGATGGCTGACCCTGCTATCTATGATCGTCCGAAGGAGTATACAGAATTGACAAAGGAGCATACTGCCCTGAAGGAACTGGTTGATGATTTTGATCGCTGGAGTGAAATTAAGAAGAATTTAAAGGGGAACAACGAACTGATTGAACTGAATGAAGATCCGGAGATTACGGATATGGCCAGGGAGGAGAATGCAGAGCTTAAATCTGAGCTTGAAAGACTTGAAGAGCAGATCAAGTTCAAGCTGATTCCGAAAGATCCTGATGATTCGAAAAACTGTATCGTTGAGGTTCGCGGGGGAACCGGGGGTGATGAAGCAGCACTGTTTGCAGGGGATCTTTTTGAAATGTATCGCCGTTATGCAGATAAATCAGGATGGAAAATGGATATATTAAATGTGCAGGAAGGGGATATGGGCGGATTCAAAGAGATTGTATTCGAACTTTCAGGTGATGAGGTATACGGAAAGATGAAGTATGAGAGCGGTGTACACCGTGTTCAGCGTGTGCCTGAGACAGAATCACAGGGGAGAGTGCACACCTCGGCCGCCACGGTTGCTGTTTTGCCGGAGGTAAATGATGATGTTGATATTAAAATTGATATGGGTGATGTTCGGGTAGATACATTTCGTTCAAGCGGTGCAGGCGGGCAGCATGTAAACAAGACCGACTCGGCCATACGGCTTACACATGAACCCAGCGGTGTAGTTGTTGAATGTCAGCAGGAACGATCGCAGCATCAAAACAAGGAGAAAGCCCTGATGATGCTCAAGACAAAATTGTATGATATGGAAATGGAGAAAATACGGGCTGAACGTGCGGCCGACAGAAAAAGCCAGGTTTCGACAGGCGACCGCAGCGCAAAGATTCGCACCTATAATTTTCCGCAGGGCCGCATCACTGATCACCGGATAAATTTGACTCTTTACAATCTGGATGAAGTTCTGAAGGGTGAAATTGATGATGTAATCAAGGCGCTACGCGTTGAAGAAAATCTCGAAAAATTGAATGCGGTAATGCAATAAAAATTAATAATTCATAAAATTGAAATTTAGAATTAACTTATTAAATAAAAAGTGTAATTATTAAAAAAACAGAAACGTGAGCTTTCCAACCCCTTTTTATCGGTGGCGACCTCATCCCTGGCATGGCCTTGAAGCAGGAGATCATCCGCCCGAAATTGTAAACGCCTTTATTGAAATTACCCCATTTGATATGATCAAATATGAAGTGGATAAGAAAACCGGGTATATGCGGGTTGACCGTCCTCAGCGCAGCTCCTCGCTGCCGCCATCATTGTACGGCTTTATCCCCAGAACATATTGCGGTGAGAGGGTCGGAAATCTTGCCGTTGGAACCGAAGTTGGTGACGGTGATCCTCTTGATATCTGCGTACTCAGTGAGCGACCCATAGACCGAACGGAAGTAATACTTAGTGCCAGGGTTGTGGGAGGTATTCATATGATTGACAGGGGTGAAGCGGATGATAAAATTGTATCTGTTTTAGACAACGACAGTTTTTATAGCAATATACAGGAGATATCTGATCTGCCTGATGTACTGATTGAACGTTTGCGTCATTATTTTGCAACCTATAAACTGATTCCTGGACAGCAGGCTGATGTAGAGGTAGATCGTGTATATGACAGAGACCAGGCCTTAAAAGTTATTGAAGCATCAATGCAGGACTATGAAGAGATGCACGGTTCTTAAACACCGGTTTAAAGCTGAATATAAATTATTAGTTACTATTATTCTTTTAAGAATATCTAAATAAAAATTATAAGTAAAGTGGCTTAACTATCTTGCATTGAGTAAGTTAGTTTTAATAAAGTATAATTAATTTAGACAGAGAAGGGGGATGAACAGATTATGAAAGGATCACTCACACTTGGAAAGTTTGCCGGAATAAAAGTACGGATTCACTGGAGTTTCTGGCTTATTATTGTCTGGATTATTTTTCTGGATATCTCAAGAGGGAACGACATCACCGGCATGATGTGGAACATTCTTTTTATTTTTAGCCTTTTCTTTTGTGTGGTTCTTCATGAATTCGGGCATGCACTTACTGCCCGGAAATTTAATATCGGAACTCGGCAGATAACGCTTCTGCCAATAGGCGGTGTTGCGAGCCTCGAAGAGATGCCTGAAAATCCATGGGAAGAGTTTTTAGTTGCCATTGCGGGACCGCTGGTAAATGTTGGTATAGCTATCATATTGTATTTATTCATACCCGTGGAGTCATTTTTAGAGCAGGACCCGGAGGCTCTGCAAGAGTCTTTAAGCATGGTTAACTCCGGTAACTTTCTCTTCTTTCTGCTCTCTGCGAACATATTGTTAGTTGCTTTCAATTTAATTCCCGCTTTTCCAATGGATGGTGGCCGTGTACTGAGGGCTCTTCTTTCAACAAAACTTGACCGTGTAAAAGCAACCCAGGCGGCTTCACTTTTGGGGCAGATGCTTGCTTTCTTTTTCTTTATCATTGGTCTTTTATACAATCCTATTCTCATTTTGATTGCAATTTTTGTCTGGTTCGGAGCGCAGGGTGAGAATGTAATGATTCAGCAAATGTCGCTGCTGAAAGATCACGAAGTAAGGGAGGCGATGATGACCGATTTTACAGAGTTAAATCCGGATAGTACGGTTGATGATGTGGTTGATCTCATCATTGCCGGAACCGAGCGCGATTTTGTTGTAACTGAAAACGGAAAAGTGAGAGGTATCGTAAAACATTCAGACATAAATGATGTGCTGCGAAACAGAGGCAAGAATGTTTCCGTCAGGGAATTTATGAAAACAGATTTTACAGAGTTGAAGGCAAGCGAAAAACTGACAGATATTTATCGCAAAATAAGAGTCAGTCAAAATGATTTTTTTCCAGTTGTGGAAAATGGCGAAATCAAAGGTGTTATCGACATGAATAACATCAATGAATTTATGATGTTTCGGTCTTCAGCAGATTATTGATATTCACTCTGCGGGAATCATTAATAAAGGAGAACGGCCGTAATGAGCAATTTCTCTCGCTGAGCTTTTGGAGGTCAGCCATTCAATAAATTTTTTCTTATAACGGGGCATTACAATAATTTGACCCTGTGTATTCACCAGGTATGACGTCATTCCGCTGAAAAAGTCTTCTCCTTTTCTAACCTCAAGAATACTTTTTTCTGACACTTCATTTTTCAACCGTGATTCAAATTCAGCAGTGCTCTTTTCATGATCATTTGTATCAATATGAATGGCGTGAAATTCTGAGCCAAGTGCTGAAGCCAGGTTTTGAACCCATTTTATAATTTTCAGATCATGTTTTCTTAAATCTGTGGCAAAAATAAATGAGTTAACGGGTCTGTAGTCTGTATTAGCCGGAATCCCCAGTACAGGTACCGGGGAATTCAAAAGCATGGAATTGGTTATACTTCCGTAAATTAAATTTTTCAGGCTGTACTCACCGCCTGTACCCATTATTACAAGCCCGGGCATTTTTTTATTGATCTGGTGTAAAATGGTAGAAATTATTTTACCGGTTTCTATTCTTACTTCAATGTCGATATGACTAAACTTTTCTACTGATTTAAGTCCATTTTTTACTGATTCGAGTTCTTCCAACGCTATGGTTTTCCGGCTCTCAATGATTTCATTCAGCCTGGAAGGGAATTCGTAGGGTGGCTCAACAACATTCAACAGGCAAACCGTATCGCCTGTTTTTGCAGCAATTTCACATGCATGCCTGTAGGCGACTTCAGATCTCTGCGTGAAATCAGTGGGGACTAAAATCGTTTTAAAAAATGACATTTTCCTGATAGCAAGTTTCTGTATAGATAATCAATATAAATATATATGTAAACCGTATTTTATTCCCGGAATAAAATCTTCCTCTTCATTTTCTTTCAAAGAAGTGAATTTTCTTATATAATCATTTATTAAAGAAGAATCACCTGGCTGATCATTATCAAATTATTATTATAGAATGTGTGGAAGATACGTTTTAAAAGCAAATGTGAATGAGTTAAGTGAAGCCTATTTGGCGGAACCGGAAGAAGGATTATTTTTCGAGCCAATTTATAATGTAGCTCCAACAACTGAGATGCCTGTAATATTCAGAAAAGGATCTGAGCGTATAATCGACAGATTCAGATGGGGACTGATTCCTTTTTGGGCTAAGGATCAAAATCCAAAATATTCAATGATTAATGCGAGACAGGAAACGATAACAGAGAAAAAATCTTACAGCAAACCATTTATTTCACAACGCTGTATTGTGCCCGCGAACGGTTTTTATGAGTGGAGGAAAGAGGAAAATGGCAAGCAGCCATATTACATCACCTTTACGGATAAAACCTTTATGAGTTTTGCGGGCATTTATGAAAGATGGCAGGGAGAAGGCGGGAAGAAGATCAATAGTTTTACAATCATAACTACGGATGCCAATAAAACGGTCAGTAACTTGCACGACCGGATGCCGGCCATTCTGCATGAAGAGGAATTTTCTTTTTGGCTGGACCCTGCGAATAACGATACCAAAGCCCTCAAAGAGATCCTTTTGCCTTATGAAGATAACGGTATAGAGTACTATCCCGTCTCAAAAAAGGTAAATTCGCCCCGAAACCAGGAAAAGGAATTGATTGAACCTGTTTAATTGAAAAGGTGATTTTCTCATCATTTTTTTCTTAAATCGTTGATGTTTACTGCAAGTGAGCTTATAAAAGCGATGGCAAAAAGGCCTGCTGTCAGTGAATCAACCAATACCCTGCTCCAGTCCATACCGGTAAAAGTATCGGCAAGGAATTTAATGTATGATGCGGGCATGTCATAATATCCCAGCTCCATTCTCACTTTCCAGTGCCAGTCGGTACAGGGGCAGTACCCCCAGCCATACCAAAATCCCAGGATAACCCAGGAACCAAGTGTTAAGAGCAGTGAAATGAGATTCAGCAGGCGCGTTTTTTTCCAGATCCATCCGAAAAGATTAAAAAGAATCAGCACTGTGTGAAAAACGAAAAAGAAAATATTTAAAAATTCATAGATCATAAAACCGTTCTATATTTGCCTGGTATCCAGATAGAATTCTTACTCTTTATTTACGAAATTTCAGGATCAGTTTAAGATAAATCCTTACTTTTGATAGTACAGGTTATTGTAAGGTGATGTATAAAACAACCAGAATCTTAAAAATTTAACGAGTGGTTATATGAAGCTTCTGCTAATAGTATTGTCTTTTTTATTTATTGACAGTGAATTTTCAAAATGGGGACAAATCGGACATTACACAACCGGTGATATTGCCGAAATGCATTTAAATGAAAAAGCCAGGATGGAAATGGTGAGAATTTTAGGGAATGAATCTCTGGCGATGGCAAGCGTGTGGATGGATGATATCCGTTCAGATGATGATTATGATTATACCAATGACTGGCACTGGGTAACCATTCCTGACGGAAAAACCTATGATGTAACTGAAAAAAATCCGAACGGGGATATTATATGGGCACTCGAAAAACTGATTGGTGAACTGAAAGCAGGCGGATTGACTGTAACGGAAGAGAGAGAAAAACTGAAGATGGTGATTCACATGATTGGTGATATCCATCAGCCTCTTCATGTTGGTACGGGAGATGACAGGGGAGGGAATGACGTTCGCGTTGAATGGATGGGAGATTCTTCCAATCTGCACCGTGTCTGGGACAGTGATATGATACGATCGAGAGAGCTGAGTTATACTGAACTGGCTAGCGAGATAAACCATCCGACCGATGAACAAGTCAGTGAGTGGCAGGCCGCAACGGTGAGAGAGTGGGCACAGGAGTCAAAATCGTATCGTCACCAGGTTTATGATATTTCAAGAAATAACCGCCTGGGCTACGAATACAGGTATAAAAATTTTGACCTGGTAGAAAAACGACTGCTTCAGGCCGGTGTGCGCATAGCAGGTGTTATCAATGAAATTTATGGGAAGTAAGAGTTTCAGAAATTCAACATGCCGGCCATTTATAAGCAGGTATTAAACGATAGCGTGTAGTCCTTGATCTTTTATCTGAATGAAACTCAGAGTGATTTAAGAACTTTTTCATGAATTTCGTAATCTGATTTTCCAAACAGCACAAACCGAACCAGTTTAACGGTTTTCAGTTTTGGGGCCGTCTCCATCACTGTTTCTAATGCTATACGAGCAGCAGATTCTGCCGGATATCCAAATGCTCCCGTAGAGATAGCCGGAAAAGCTATCGAAGTAATATTATATTCGTCTGCCTTTTTCAGGGCATTGCGATAACAATCGGCAAGCAGTTTATCTTCCGGTTTGTCACGCCCGTATACCGGGCCCAGGCAGTGGATTACATACTTGTTTGGAAGATTAGGCGCACTTGTAATTACCGCTTCGCCCGGTGAAATAGGTGCAAGTGGCTGTGTCTCTTTTTCAAGTTCAGGATCTCCTTTACTGTGAATGGCACCTGCAACCCCGCCGCCCATCTTCAGCCGGGCATTTGCTGCATTTACGATCGCATCCATATCGGGTTGATTGGCAATATCTCCCCTGGTTACTTCAATTGTGACATTTGAAAATTTCCTTTCCATGATCATTACCTCTCTTTTTTATTTCATTTCCATTTATTTGGCCAATAAACGATCAGCCACTCTCAATAATGTTCATAAATAGAACACAAAAGCACAAATTATTTCTAAACATGTCATGAAAAAAATTCAGACCAATGGGTATTAAATGGAATGATTTTTTCAAAATTCAGAAAAACGGCTTTAATGAAGCAACTGAGGCCGATTTATCAGGTAAATAGACAATAACTATGAAAGCGCTTTTTGATGTTAATGATTATTTAATAATGATTTTTTGTCAGAAAAATAGAAAATATGAATAATAATCGTGGAAGCGATTTTTTAATAAATGAAAATATAAAAGCGCTTTTTTACATGATATAGCAAATAAATGATTTCTTCATATGAAATCAGTATTAATTAATTGTTAATTAAAAAATATTGAAAGGGGTTTCATTTAAAAAGTATGTAATAATGACACTTTTAAAAAATATTTAAGAGTATTCAGAGATTGACAAAATCTTGACTTTAAAAATAGAATAGGCGTAAGTTTGTATCGAATTCAATGAACAGACAGTTCATTTAGTTAATTCAAACAATAAATCAATCAATCAACCATAAGATGAAAACATTAAAACAATCAATCGTAACAGCACTGCTCATCGCAGGATTTCAATTTGCGGGTAACGCAATAGCAAGTAACACCGGTTCTGATACACTGGCAACAGTTGAAACAGGACAAGTTGAAAAAGACCTCTTCAAAAAAATGGAAGCGGGTATTCTCTACAGTCTTAAATCAGAAAATTCAGGTGTTATAGAATCGATCCTTTACAATACAGTTGAGTTCAAGGTAAAATACCCGGAATTCAAATCAGTAGAGATTGAAAATGCCCTGATCAATAAAGTAAGAGAAGGCAACAACCATATAATCAGGTACAAAGCTTTTCTGACTCTCTCATACCTTAAGAATCAAAACGAATTTGATTCCACTGAGAAGTTGGTAAAATTCCTGGATGTTGAAAATCAGAACGAGATCTTCACTTACCTGGAAAACAAGCTGAAAGCTGATCAACTGGCTGCCCGATAGGATCTTGATATTAAACATCTACAACTAAATAGTACAGTTAAAGCACAAAAACTGTAAAACTCCATATCAATAGAGCCTTTTGTCGTTGAGAAACGACAAAGCCTATCTATCAAAAAACCATACTCGAAACCCGGTTAATGTTTCACATTCTTCAGAATGGATCATTGGCCGGGTTTTTTTTGTATGGATTTGAAAAAATTGTCAGTAAAAATTGTCAGTAAGAGATAAAAGGAATTGTGAGGGGTAAAATAGTCATAGAACCGGTAACTAAATCTGTCAAGCAGGCACAAAATTCAATTCGGTATGATATTGGTATCTCTACTAATCAAAGAGAAATCAATTGAATATTATGAATCTGAATAAATTTACTTTAAAAGCACAAGAAGCAGTTCAGTCGGCACTGGAACTGGCGCAAAATGAAAATCATCAGGCAGTAGAGCCGGTACATGTTTTAAAAGCCCTGCTCAGTGACTTAGATAACGTAGTTATCACGATCATAAATAAGCTGGGCGCACCTGCAGCCAAGCTGAAAGAGGCAGTCGATAAAGAGATAAAAACACTGCCGGTTGTTAAAGGAGCATCTGTATCAGGTCAGTATCTCTCAAATGATCTTAAAGAGGTATTTGATACTGCTCAAAAACAGGCAACTGAAATGGGAGATGAATACATAAGCTCTGAACATGTATTACTTGGAATTGCATTGTCCAAAAATGAAGCGGGAAGAATTCTGAAAGACCATGGTGTTACAAAGACTCAGATTCTGCAGGTGCTGAAAGATGTCCGCGGCAGTCAGAAAGTGGATGATCCCAATGCGGAGAGCCGTTATAACGCTCTTAAGAAGTATGCACGCGATCTGAATGAAGAAGCTGAAAGAAATAAGCTGGACCCGGTTATCGGGCGTGACCAGGAGATCAGGCGTGTGATGCAAATTCTATCCAGAAGAACAAAAAATAACCCGGTGCTAATTGGTGAACCAGGCGTGGGTAAGACGGCGATCGCAGAAGGTATGGCCCTGCGGATTGTAAGCGGTGACGTGCCGGAAGGATTAAAAAGCAAACGAATTGCTGCTCTTGATATGGGCTCTCTTGTTGCCGGCACCAAATTTCGCGGTGAATTTGAAGAGCGCCTGAAAGCCGTTGTAAAAGAGGTGATTGAATCTGATGGGGAGATTATCCTCTTTATTGATGAAATTCACACTCTGGTTGGAGCCGGTGCAACCGAAGGCTCGATGGACGCTGCTAATATTCTGAAGCCATCTCTGGCACGGGGTGAACTTCATGCTATCGGTGCTACAACACTTACTGAATACCGTAAGTATATAGAAAAAGACAAAGCACTTGAGCGACGCCTGCAAACGGTTTATGTGGGTGAGCCAAATATAGAAGATACAGTTTCAATTCTGAGAGGACTGCAGGAGCGGTATGAAGTGCATCATGGGGTGCGAATTACGGATGCAGCTATTGTTGCAGCAGCAGAGCTTTCACACCGCTACATATCCGACCGCTTTCTTCCCGATAAAGCGATCGATCTGATTGACGAAGCAGCCTCCCGATTGCGCCTGCAGATCGATTCCATGCCTGAAGAGCTGGATAGCATTGAACGGCAGATTCGTCAGCTTGAAATAGAACGTGAAGCACTGAAACGGGAAAAAGATGAAAGCAAGCTGAAAAGTATTCAGAAAGAACTGGCTGACCTTGAAGAGCAGCGAAAATCAATGCGATCTCAGTGGGACCTGGAGCGCGACCTCATTCAGAAAACACGTGAACTGAAACAGGCAATTGAGACTTCCCGCAACCAGGCGGATAAAGCGGAACGGGAAGGAAACTATGAAAAGGTAGCCGAGTTGCGTTACGGTACAATTGTTCAGCTAGAAAAAGATCTTGAGGAGACCAAAAACAAGCTGAATGAAGTGCAGGAGGGAAGATCACTTCTGAAGGAGCAGGTGGAAGCGGAAGAGATTGCTGATATCGTATCCAAATGGACAGGTATTCCCGTGAGTAAAATGCTGACCAGTGAGCGGCAAAAATTACTGAAACTGGAAGATGAACTTCACAAACGAGTTATTGGGCAGGACCAGGCTATTGAAGCGGTGTCTGACGCAGTACGCCGAGCCCGCGCGGGTCTGCAGGATGAAAACAGGCCGATCGGATCGTTTATGTTCCTGGGGTCAACCGGTGTGGGTAAAACGGAACTCGCACGATCACTGGCTGATTTCCTGTTCAATGATGAAAATGCCATGATCAGGATCGACATGAGCGAGTACATGGAAAAACACAGCGTTAGCCGGCTGGTTGGAGCACCTCCCGGTTATGTAGGTTACGAAGAGGGGGGGCAGCTGACTGAGGCGGTCCGCCGCAAACCATATTCGGTTGTACTGCTTGATGAGATCGAAAAAGCACATGCTGATGTATTCAATATTCTGCTCCAGGTTCTGGATGACGGACGGCTGACAGATAATAAAGGTGTCACTGTCAATTTCACCAATACGATTGTGATTATGACAAGCAACATTGGTTCGCACCTGATTTCGGAAGAGATTGAGAAGAGTGACGGAGCCATGGATGATGAAACATACAGGAGTCTGCAAAACCAGTTAATGGGTCAGTTAAAAAAAGCGATAAGGCCTGAATTTTTGAATCGTATCGATGATATTGTCATTTTCCATCCGCTGGATCAGAAGCATATCCGGCAAATTGCAGATATCCAGCTGCAGCGTGTGAATAAAATGCTTAAGAAAAATAACGTGGTACTGACAGTCGGCGATAAAGTGAAAGACTGGCTGGCAGCCCGCGGATATGATCCGGTATATGGAGCCCGTCCCTTAAAAAGGGTGATCCAGACTCAGATCGTAAATCAGCTTGCCAAACACCTGATCAGGCGCGAAGATGAAGATCAAAAAATACAGTTTGAAGCTACCGTCAGCAAAGACGGTAACCACCTCGAATTTGCCGAAGTTTATGAAGATGCGGAGGCTTGGGTGGGGTAGAGTAATTGGCACTATTCAAGAAGCATGTCTCGGTAATAGTTCTAATTACTGAGTTATAAATACTATTCAGATGTTAACTTCAGGGGTTCACTACACTTTCAAACGGACTTCCGGGAATCGCAGTTGCGTTAAGCTCAATGGCTACCTGGTCGGTGCCGGTGTTTGTCGGGGTGTAGCCGGTTGAGTAGATTCCATTGCCATCGTCGGTAATAGGATCAACAGTTGCACCTGCATTGTCGCCACTGACGCTTACCGATAAATCCGAAGCGACACCTGTCACGCGGTTGCCAAAGGCGTCTTCAACGGTAATGGTGATGGTGGTAATCTCACCGGTCGTGCCGTCGGGCACATTGGCGGTTGTGGCAGAGGCCTGTGCGGCGGCGGCGTTGACATCGAACGAGGCGGAGGTGGCATTGGCCACACCGGCGGGAGCGGCGTCAAATGTAATGGAGTAGGATCCGGCGGTTTCGATTGTCAGGTTTGAAAATGAGGCGATCCCGGAGGTGTTGGTGGTCGCTGAGGTTGTGGAGCCGGCGGTGAAACTGCTGGCCGACAGTGAAACGCTGACGCTGATTCCGGAGACGGGATTTCCGCCTGCATCGGTTACTTCCACGGCTGGTGCGGGCGAGATGGCCGCTCCTGCGGTGGTAGCCGAGGGCTGGGTGGATACAGTCATATCGGAGGCGGACCCGGCCTGAGCGGTAGCTGTAAAGGTAACGGATTGTCCGGCGGCGGTGGCACTGACGGTGTAGTCACCGGTGGTATCACCCAGAGTGAGTGTGCTGGAGGCCAGTCCCGAGGCGTTTGTGGTCGGTGAAGTGGCGCTCAGGCTCTGCCCGGTGGCACCTGAGGGAGAATTTGTTATTGAAAAGGTGACCGTTTCTCCCTGGACGGGATTGCCGAACTCATCGGTAACGAGTACGACAAACGGCTCGGCCAGCGGCTGGCTGATGGTACCGGTCTGGCCATTGCCGTTCTCAATGCTGAGGGAACTGGCGCTGGCGGCGTTGACATCGAACGAGGCGGAGGTGGCATTGGCCACACCGGCGGGAGCGGCGTCAAATGTAATGGAGTAGGATCCGGCGGTTTCGATTGTCAGGTTTGAAAATGAGGCGATCCCGGAGGTG
>Ga0209943_1000123_pt1 | contig 52437 bp, 52 predicted proteins | sample SalPonR1_B_D2_MG_FD_185698 | JGI IMG/M metagenome (GOLD analysis project Ga0209943, IMG submission 185698) | Salt pond soil microbial communities from South San Francisco under conditions of wetland restoration - Salt Pond MetaG R1_B_D2_MG... ... | reverse complement strand
TCAAAGTAATTAATAATAAAATAAAATAAAATAAAATAAAACAAAATAAAATAAAATAAAATAAAATAATAAAATAATAATAAATAAAATATAAATAAAATATAATTATTATTACTTGTTACATTCAAAGTAATTATAAAATAATAAAATAATAATAAATAAAATATAATAAATAAAATATAATTACCTTGTTTTAAAGTAATTTATCAATCAAATAATGAATGTATTTATTCAAAAAGATGTATTATAAAATTACTTTGAAAAAAAGTATTAATATTATTATTATTATTTAAAAATGATATAAAAATATTTTGCTATACCTATATTTTGCTTTAATATTAAATAAATATTTTTATAATTAAATATTTAAATCCAAATATAGGTATAGCAAAATATTTTTATATCATTTAGATTATTTAACTCATAATTCAAAGTTTCATCTCATAAAAATTAAAAGAATAAAATAATTACTTTGAGAATAAAAAAGTAATTATGAAATAAATATTATAATATAAAATAAAATAAATAAAAAATAATAAAAAAAAGTAATTATGAAATAAATATTGTGATATAAAATAAAATAAAAAATAATAAAATAAAATAAAATATAATTACTTTGTTTTATTCAAAGTAATTAATAATTAATAATCAAATAAAATAAAATAAATAATTAATAATAAAATAATAATTAAATAATTAATAAAATAATTTAATATAATAACTTGGAAAAAAAACAAAGTTATTATCATTCTTTCAGATTAGTCTGTTGTTACACATTTGGCCAGGTTTTTCGGGTAATCTACATTATACCCTTGTTTTATTGATAGTAAGTAAGCCAAATATTGAAGTGGTATTACCGATAATATTGGAGAAAGAGAAGCAGACGTAGGTTGTGGTAAAAGGATTTCTTGGTCATAGAGATTTGGTTTCGGACATTTGTTTGGACTAATCGCTATTAAATAGGCACCACGAGCTTTCACCTCTTCAGCTGAAGTATCCACTTTGCTAGCTTGTTGTGGATGATGTGGTCTGATCACTATCACTGGTGTTTGATTCTCAATTAAGGCCAGTGGACCATGTTTGAGACCGGCAGAACTATAAGCCTCGGCATGAAGATAGGATACTTCTTTAATTTTGAGTGCACCTTCTTTAGCAATAGGAAGAGTTTTTTGATGACCCAGAATGAAAATAGAAGTTGCTGGAAGAGTAATTGATGATTCAGGAGGGTTTCGAATACTTTCAAGAATATGTAGAGCAGAAACTTCAATTGGATCTCTCATCTGTTCTAGAGTATCCTCTATTTGGATATGAACTTGATGGAGTTCCTGAATAAGTTTTTGACGAAGATGGCGTTTGTTAGTAGGAGATGTATTTTTTGAAGGCAAAATTAATTCTGTTTTTTTCTTTTTGGTTATATTAGATTTACTTGGTTTTTTTAATTTGCTTTTTTTATTCTTCGATTTCCTTTTTACCAACTTTTTTATTGGTCTCCGATTTTGAGTAAACCATATACCTATTAATACCATCACTAAACACTGTGACAGAAAACTCTTTGTTGATGCTACTCCCACCTCTCGACCACAATTCAAATATACACCACAATCTGCCTCTCGGGCTATCAAACTACCCACTACATTTACTGCAGAGAAGATAGGAAGGTCTGCAGTAGTAGAATTTTGACGGATTTCTTCGAGACAGCGAATAATATCCCTTGTTTCCCCTGATTGGGAAATCAATAGAATACCAGTAATTTTGGTGGGAGTTTGAAGATCTTCTAATGAAAATTCTCCTGCGTCCAGGACTTGAACTGTTTGAAAACAACCTAATTCCTGGAAATATTTTTGTCCCACCAAACCTGCATGATAACTCGTTCCTGATGCCAATATTGTTAAATGATCTATTTGACTGAGCATTCCTTTATGTTCTTGAAGTCCTCCTAAATGAACTTCAGTGGGTGACTGAAGACGACCCCCAAAGTTGAGAGCTCGTTTGGCAGAATTAGGTTGATCATAAATTTCCTTAAGAGTCCAATGTGAAAAAGGATCAGGACTTAAAGGATGAATTTGTGTTTCATTTAAAGTTTGAGGTTTAATTTTAAGATGTTCATGATGGATTTTTATTTTTTTTTCTAGTGTTATTTTTAATATTTCACCATCTGGTATTACCAAATAATTCTTCAAATAATTACTAAAACCACTTATTTCCGAACTCACCAAACACATCTCCTCTGAATATCCCACTAAAATTGGTGAACCCTTCCTACAAACATACAACGTATCTGGTTGTTCTTCGTTTATTATCACCAGACCCCATGTCCCTTCTAATTGATTTAAACTATGTTGAATGGCGGGGATTAAATCTTGAGAATCGTTAGATTTCATATGATAATAAGAAATTAAATTTATTATTGTTTCTGTGTCCGTTTCACTCTCAAAAATCACACTTGGATTCTGATCCCTCAGAAATATACGTATTTCCTCATGATTCGTTATTATTCCATTATGAACTATATGTATCTTCCCTGATTGACTATCACTATGTGGATGTGAATTTTTCTCTGTTACTTGACCACATGTTGCCCATCGACAATGAGCCATTAATAAGTTTGAGTTATTATGATTTGACTCAAAGGTTTCTTCAAATTTCGTAAAGCTATCTTGATTTGGACTATTTGCATATTTTGTTGTTATTGATCCTCCATCCTGGATTGAACAACATCCTACACTATCATAACCCCTATTACGAAGTATTTTTATCCCCTTCAAAACATATTGAGGCCCTGGTTTTATACCTAAATAAGCTAAAATACCACACATTTTTCTATCAAACCACTGATATATATATAAATGGTAAGATTTTAAAATAACCATTATTTAAGCGTACTTTTTTCTATATTCTTTAAATCGCCTTGAAAAATAAAGATGATCATAAGCCCTAAAAAATTGATCTGTTTTCTACTATAAATTAATAACACATTTTCACTCATCTACCCTTTTTCATACCTTTTTATTATGTCATCTACTTTTACCTCCGCTAATGTACCATCACCTCTTTTTTATATCAGTAACCAATTACAAAAGGCGATGGCAAAGATCAATGAATTGGAGAATGAAGTAATTTATCAAGATAAGAATTATAATGAATTAAAGTTCCTAATAAATAATTTAGAACACGAAATTGGAGAATTAAAAACTGAAAATAATTTACTTAATATGCTCCTTTCCTCTTATCTAGAGGAAATTGAGTTAGCCAAAGTTAATCATTTTTCTACTCGCAATGTTTTCGATTCAGGAACCGAATCTGATGAAGAACTTATTCATCCACCATTAGATTGGTAAATTATAATATTATTATTTTTATTTATAAGTTATTTATAATAACTTTGTAAGTATTTATAATTATTTTGATTTTATAAAATTTTTTTAACAATATCATTTTAAAAAAATGCAAATCAAAGAATTACATACATTTTTTTCTTTCCTTACTCACCCTAAATTTCTTATTAATTTCGATAAAAAAAAGGTACCCTTTCAGAAGAAAAAACTAATTTCTGTTATTTTTATGCAGGCTCATATACGGGGTTTTCTCACTCGGAAAAAACTTAGAAAACCATTGGATTCTATCACATTTGATATGATTTATGAAGAATTGTATGCTTATAATCGTTATGTAAATCATGGAATAGAAATAAATAAGAAATTAGTGGGTAAACATAAAAAAATAAGAAAACCAAATTTTCCATCTCATATTTCCGAAAATATTATCAAATACTATCTGTTCCAAAAATTTAATATCATGCCCAACTGGGGATTCACCAAATCTGGCGATCTCACATTTTTATCTAAACGCATCGAGGTCAAAGCAGGACAATTAGGACCCACTTCATTTGGTCCTAAAGAATCTTGGGATTATTTATATTTCATAAATTGCAAAAGACATTTAGAATTTATATTTGAAATTTATTTTATTAATCTTAAGAATACCGATTCTCTTTTTCGTAATCTTAAAGTTAATAAAACTACTACTTATCATGACCAATGTTTACAAGGTAAGCGACCTCGAATTAATTTTTCAGAATTACGAAACCAATTGGGTCCTAAATATTGTCAACTAGTTTTTAACAATCACTTAGATAAATTAAGACCCGCTCTCCAATAAACGCCCACCTATTAATTCCACTATTGGCACCGAAATAGCATTACCTGCCAATTTATAGAGAGCACTATTAGATAAATTTGGGGGAAATTTGTAACTTTGGGGGAAACCTTGCAAATTAAAACATTCCCTCGGAGTTAACTTCCGGACACCACGATCATCACGAAGTAAAGGTACATTATGACCACCACTACCCATATTTGCGGTTAATGTGGGACATAGATTACTTTTATTTTCCCTAACATAATATCTACGATATTGATAAAGGACATTTTGATCGATAGTTTTAATTACTTGTTGATTAATTGTTGGATAAACTTTTAATTTTTCCGTATAATAAAATTTATCATCTACTTCTACACTTGATTGAAGAAGGGCTTTGATTTGTTTTACTTTTGAAGACTCAAAATCAAATTTAAATCCCTCATAGTCTTTCGTATCTCTAAAACAGATTATATATATTCTTTCCCTATGATGTGGAATTTCAGTCAAAATTGAAGTATCTAATATTTCATATTTAATTTGATACCCCAATTTTTCTAATTCATTTTTTATTGTCTTAAAAGTATTACCTTTATCATGACTCTTCAGATTTTTTACATTTTCTAGAATAGCAAAACGTGGATTATGATATTCTAATATATTCAATAATTTCCAAAATACATTCGAACGTTTATCACCAAATCCTTTTCCTTCACCTGCTATACTAAAAGGTTGACACGGGAAACCAGCACATAAAAGATCATGTTTAGGTATATCCTCAGAGATATCTAAATCATGAATGTTCCCAAAATGAAAATTATGATTAGGGTAGTTTAATTGATAAATTTTTTGGGAAGACTTTTCCATATCGTTTGCGAAAACACATTCATATAAAGCATCCCGAGTTTTCAAGGCTAAAGAAAATCCTCCCGTTCCTGCAAATAAATCAATATATTTTATAGTTAATTTAGGATCTGGTTTTTTGTTTTGGGATCTATTGCTTTTTTTTCTTCCGGCACATGTTACTTTGGGTTTGGGATTTTTTGTCTTCTTTTTTTCTTTTGGCTCTATCTTTAATTGAATTTTAGATGACTTACTCATTATAATTCCTTATTGTATATAAATCAAAATTATTTTTATTTTAGGAAATAATTGATTCCTTTTGATATTTTTAATTAAATGAATTCCCAGGTTCAAATTGTTAATTTTAATCCTCATTCTCTCTTCATTGATTTACGTCTTAAAGACAACTTAGGACAATTTATTAACTTTTCCGATTATTCTTTTGATAACCTAGGTAATCTTATTATAATGGATTTTCCCTTATTATCTATGTCTGATAGTACAGGAGGTAGGGCTGTAATAAATTATGGATCTAATAGAATAAGATTAGAGGGAAATTTCAAATACAAAGAATTTATGACCAGTAAAATATATTTAAAATTTCTTGATTTATGTGAATATTATCAATTATGTCGCTAAATATTTATAAAAATAATAAAAAAAAAATATTATTTTTATAGTCACATTATTTTGGTTTTTTCAAATATATTTATAAATAATTTATTCTTATTTTTATTGTTACTTTGTTTTGCCTTTTTCAAATAAATATTTATAAAAATAATAAAATAATTTATTATTATTTTTATTGTCACTTTGTTTTGGTGTTTTGTTTTTTCATTTTAATTTGTTTTGAACATCTCTTCTTCCAGATTCATCCAACGACCTGATGATATCTGCGGAATTTGCTCATATCCTCGTGCTTTAAGAAAAGAGCACATCTGTTTCATTATTTTTCTGTATTCTAGAGGTCTTTTTTGTCTTATTAGATTCTTCAGTGTTTTTATAAACGAATATGTCATTGCACCTTGATACTCTCCCTTTTTTGTATTATTATCCGGTTCCCATGCATCAGCACTGGTTTGGCGATCTAAACATCCCGATATTAACACAGCATTAGCCCGTGATTGTCTTGATCGGTTGTTAGCCAATATTCGCCAATCTTTAGTTCTAGGTTGGAGTTTGACCTGGTAGTTATACTTTAAATCTAATACTGTTCCGGAATGACAACAATCAAAAAGTGCCCATAAATGACAATCCTTAGGAAGTGGATCAACTAGACATTTTCGAATAATATCATCTGTTATTTGACTACCTTTAGCCGGACAAATTGTCTCATCTCTACCATCTGTTTCATCTCCTTTCCTCTGATCTCGGGTATAAGATCCATGTCCTGAATAATGGACAAAAAGCTTTGATTTACTAGTCACCCCTTCTATCAACCATTTGAAACCCTCTATTATATTTTGGTGGTTGGGATAAAGATTAGGATCCTTAGTGTCATCACGAAGATGTTTGAATTTAGTTTTAGAACAGTCAAAGTTTTCTCTTAAAAACTCATTCAGATTCTCCACATCATTTATACAACCACCTAATTGATATGGGCTATTATAGTAATTTATTCCGATTTGAAGTACTTTATCAAACATATTTCAAATAACAAAAAGATATACAGTATATATTATTTTTAAAGATTTTTAAACGCACACCGGTTTTTATTCATTCTAAATAAAAACTAACTTCTTTTATATACTCTCATGGCTGATCGCAAATTCTTTTTAGCCGGTAAAGAAGCCATTAATCACAATAATCTTTTCCATTTTCGACAATTAGTTACCGAATATCTAGGATGGGTTAAAGATCGAGAATATGCAAGTCATGCCAAATTATTTAGAGACTTATTTATACATATGTGTTTAAGAGGTAGACTACAAATGGCCCAAGAATTTATTATCTTCTATCAAAAAATGTCACCCATTGACCAAATTGCTTTAGCACCCACTTTTTCTTATTGTCGAATTATCGCACATAAACGCAAAGATTATCAAATGATTGAATGGTTAGATACCCTAGCTTAAAGTAAGAAATGTATTGAAGTTATTTGTTTGTAAAAATAATATAAATATAATTAGATATTAAGTTACATTTGATCATGATTAATCTAAATCTTAAACTTAAAAAAGACAAACAACAATACTCTGATACCAACTCCCAGAATCATCTCCTTCATCCTACTAACACCAATATTACTTTAAAAAAAGACCTTTCTGATAAAGACAATAATCAGAATTATCTCCTTAATGATACTACTGCAAATATTACTCTGGCTTCTGATCAACTACAAATTAAAACCGATGAGTCACAACAGGAAGTTATTCACATGATTGGCGATTTTGATTATAATATGACCCAGGTTTTGAAACAGGTTGTCGCTCAAATTCAAGATAAATACGATTTGGATGCACCTATCGTAATTGGTGCATGGCTGGCAGAAGATGGATTTAAGGAGGGCTTTGAAAGAAAAGCCCAGGAAGTTTATCGGAAACATTTAAAACAAAGTAAATTAAGTGGTTTTTTGGAAGAATTATTAAATGTGAGTAATCCTGATGACTTTGTTGAAAATAGGATGAATAAAGAATTTGAAAAATGCGGTTATGTTTTAGATAGTTCTAGTAATGGTTACTTTGAATATTGCAATTGTCACAAATATCTTCATAAAATTACATACAATTTAAGAGATATGGAAATAGAAAGAGGTAAAGAATCTGATTCTAAAAATAATACCAATCACAATTTTCTAAACAATGATAGAGTTATTCTTGGTAAGAAGAACCATTTTTTCATTCGAAAAACCTCCACCCAGATTTTAGATGAAGCTATTTTTCGCTTGAAATTTAACATTTTCTTAGGATTCACCCGAAAATTAGTTAAAATTATGGTCGAAGAATTTATTGAATGGATCAGACAAAGATATCGGATAGGATTTGTACCTCAAAAAGACTGGCAAACATTAGCTTTATTTTTGTCTCAAAATAGGATGGGTGTCAATTCTCGAAAACGAGGAGTTTTTCGTTCTAAGATTGCTTTTTTGGACAGAGTTGGAAATAGCTATTGTAAAATTTATATCGATCATGGTATAGGTATAAATGGTTTTGAGGTGTTAGAAAGTTTAGGTAAGTTTTAGATTTTCTAAACATTTTGGCTTACTTACTTCTTCCAGATTTTATGTTTGTTATATATATAGCATAGTATTTTCTAATGGAGACTACTTACACACGCCCTGAACCTATGCGCGATACTTGTTGTCAAGCTGGTGCTTACAAACACATTAATACCTTTAAAGCCAACCCTTTTGATGATCGTGTTATGCCATTCCAAAAAAATCAATGGTGTTCTAATGAACTACTTTTACGTGACCCTGCCATGCGTTGTGATGCCAGAGTACAACCACTTGACTTAGGTTTGCATAAAGGAACTAGTCATGCTCATAAGCAAAATTTGGCCCAAGGTTTTCAATAATGTGAAAAACTTTAGATCAGAAAATATGAAATATTAAGATATATATTTCATTTAGAAACTTTTATTTAGTCTATTATTATATTCACTTTATCATTACATTTTTCATTTATATCATGATTAACCCATTTACTCAACACCCCAATCAACTTGGTGAAACTTATTTTCAACACCTCAAAATTGCCATGAAATTCTCATTTAATTGTGCTTACGCTAGTGTCACCCTTTTTATACATAGTATCTTTCCCTTCTTATTTCGCACTACTGGAAGTCGCATTATAACCAAATTGTTTCAAACGATGGTTAAACAAAGAATGGAAAATGGGAAAGAAAATAATTCAGGAAAAAAAGAAGATCTTAAATCTGAAATTCTACTTGACTAGGTACTAAATAATCTCACCTTATCATATAATTCTATTTTTCATTTCATCTTTATATATATATTAACATATATGCCTACTTATATCAAAGATAAAAACGAACGGGCCAAACGTCGAAAAAGAGCTCGGACTCTCCTTAAATATAAACATCGAATGCGTCGTAGTCAAATTATAAGAGGTTATTCTGGTCGACCTAATATCCTTATCTCTACCGGCAAATCTAAAAAAAGAAAAGGAGGGTGTCCTTTTTGTGCCTAAGAAATAAGGTTTTTTTTTAATTAAATTAAAATATAATATTTAATTAAAATCAATCATAAGTTATTTATTTATACTAATCGTATTAGCTATTTTTATCTTTTGCTTTTTTACTGATTTCGGATTTCCATGTTTTGATATTATACGAAGATAAGGAATTGGTTTATTTGATGGTCTTTTTGCTATTCTTTTTTGACATATTTCACAAGGAAATATTTTACCCAATCTTTTTATAAAATTTTTATAGTGTGATAAACTTTTATTTAATTTATGATACACTTTCATTATCTTCAAAAAATTCCATATATAACGATGATTTATCGGAAGTACCATACTATTTTTTGGATAATAAAGATTTTTTAGTTCATCTAAAGTATATTGTTTCTCGGTTTTCGGAGAATAATTGTTCACATTATTATGATAATCCAATACCCATTTTATTATTTCACCCTTTGTACTACTTACCGAAGGAAAGGGATTTTTCGTTAAATATTCTTTATAATGCTTTTGACATTTTGGACAAGGTAAAGCTGGTCCTAATAATTCAGTAAACATTTTTTTATAATCTTCATAAAATTTTGGTTGATATTGAAAACCTAGAGCATGAAGAGTATACCAACCAGTAGGACCCCACAGTTTTTTTTTTGAATCCTTCATTACTCAATTGATATTCAATTTATATAATATGAATATATAATATTCAATTTCTATATATATATCAATTAATACGGGATTTTTTTCATAGATATTCATTTAACTAAAAATTGATCTTTTTTTCTTTATTTTGATAACCCACTTAATTAAAAGTATCTCTACTATATTATAGAAATTACTATTTAATATGAGTGTTTCGGAATTACAAACGGAATATAATCAATGGAAATTAGTTAATAGTATTTACCAAGATTTTTGCCAACAATTATGTCCACGATTTCAGAATTCCCAAAAGGGTAAGTACGAAATTCATAATATTTTTGAACGCTTTTTAACTTCACATCATAATCATTTGGCTAAAAGTAACCCTAAACCTGGCGTTGGGAGAGTTCGTTTAAATTCAGATTTACCTTATATTAAAAAGATGATGGAGGAACTATACCAAAAGCGAAAATTTTTTAAAAATGGACACCAACTTAAAAAAATAGATATCAAAAATAAAGTTGAATCCATCTTAATTCGTGTTTGGAATAATCAAAATTATATTCACACTACTCTCACTTCACTTCATTTACCTATTGAATTCGCTAATGATTACCTTAAATTTGCCAATGGAGAAGTATTTCAAAGAATTGCCTCCGATAATCTCAACAAGTTAATAACTGGATTATCTAATAATAAATGGACTCAAGCTCACCTTAAGAAAATGATCCTTAGATATAAAGCTAATTTAATTGGCTCCCAACAATGGGGTATCCCATCTGATGTTTATGATCACCTTTACTCTAAGTTTGGAGCTCGTTATGAAGCTTTTGCTAGTCCTTTAAATTCAAGATTTTTAGGAAAAGATGGTGGTTATTTTTGTTCTCTCTTCCCTGATACAGATGAAATATTTGGTAGTCTTGGTAGCTTTTTCAATGTTGATATGTTAATGTCCGGAAAGAATAAGAGAATTGTCTGGTCTGTTAATCCCCCATTTGTTGAAAGTATTATGGAAGATACATTCCGAAAAATTTTTAAAGCTATAGAACACGCTAAAGAAATGAATATAGAACTTATAGTTTTTGGGGTTATGCCAGCATGGTATGATTGTCGAGCTTTTTTAAATCTAAAATCATTTTATGGTCTCAAATATTTAGAAATTCTTAAAAAAGGTGAATATTTTTATGAAGCCGATAAACAAATTGTGGCTCGTTTTGAATCTGTTGCTTATGTAATTGATTCTAAACCACACGATGAAATTGATCCTGAATATCAAATGGCCTTCAAAGATATGATCATTAAAAACAAAGACCAATAAAAAATTATTATAATAATATAATTAACTTTGTAAACAACAATAAATCATATTCGAATTATAAATATGATTTGAACTACATAAATTATAAATCTTTTTTCATAAAATTATTATTTTGAATAAAATAGATTATAAATCTTTTTTCATATTTTTAAATTTATAAATCAAATTCAAATTTAAAAAAAATTAGATTCGACTTTTTACGATTTTTGAATCAACATTCATCAAGAATTTTAATATTCTGGTCTCGTCTAATTCATCTTCTAACACAATATTCGCTATTTCACTTAATACTAACATTGGTAATTTTCCTCCCAAGCTCAAATAAATATCTGATACTGTTCTATACAATTGATACAATTTCCATCTCTCCATCAATATTTCATCATCACAATCAAAATGAGTCAAGTTATCAAATGATTTCATTGGTTGATTAAAATAATCACATTTAAAATGAGTCAAATTTCCAAAAGATTTCACTTGGTTGTTGAAACGAAAGCATTTAAAATGAGTTAAATTACCAAATGATACAACGGGTTGATTGAAATTATAGCATTGAAAATAAGTCAAGTTATCAAACGATTCAACGGGTTGATTGAAATTATAGCATTGAAAATAAGTCAAGTTATCAAACGATTCAACGGGTTGATTGAAATTATAGCATTGAAAATGAGTTAAATTACCAAATGATTCAATTGGTTGATTAAATTCAAAACATTTAAAATAAGTCAGTTTATCAAATGATTCAACGGGATGATTGAAGTCCCGACATTCAAAATGAGTCAAATTACCAAATGATTTCACTGGTTGGTTGAAATCATCACATTCAAAATGAGTCAGGTTCTCTAACGATATAACGGGTTGATTAAAATAATCACATTTAAAATGAGTCAAATTTCCAAATGATATAACGGGTTGATTAAATTTAAAACATTCAAAATAAGTCAAGTTATCAAACGATTCAACGGGTTGATTGAATTTCTGACATTCAAAATGAGTCAAGTTATCAAAGGATTTCACAGGTTGATTAAATTCATAGCATTGAAAATGAGTTAAATTACCAAATGATTCAATTGGTTGATTAAATTCAAAACATTTAAAACAAGTCAGTTTATCAAATGATTCAACCGGTAGACCGAAATAATAACATTCAAAATGAGTCAAATTACCAAATGATTCAACCGGTAGATCGAAATAAAAACAGTTAAAATGAGTCAAATTCGGATACTTGGAAAAGTCAATTGAATCTACCGAGCCCAATACAGAAGTACTTTCAAATCGCACCTTGGAATATTTGTAGATATCCGAAAGGTTGTCTTTGGTTATTAGCTTGTAGTTCTCCATATTAGATTACATATAATGGGAATGTGGAATTCATTTTTTTTTGAATTTATAAATCAAATTCAAATTTATAAATCAAATTAAAAAAATTAGATTCGACTTTTCGCGATTTTTAAATTAACCCTCATTAAGAATTTTAGCAATTTTGTCTCATTGAAATTACCTCCTAATACATTTTTTGCTATTTTGCTCAATACCAACATTGGTAATTTTCCTCCCAAGCTCAAATAAATATCTGATACTGTTCTATACAATTGATACAATTTCCATCTCTCCATCAATATTTCATCATCACAATCAAAATGAGTCAATTCATCAAATGATTTCATTGGTTGGTTGAAGTCCCAACAAGTGAAATGAGTCAAGTCATCAAATGATTGAATTGGTTGGTTGAAGTGCCAACTAATGAAATGAGTCAAATTTCCAAAAGATTTCACTCGGTTGTTGAAACTAAAGCATTCAAAATGAGTTAAATTACCAAATGATACAACGGGTTGATTAAATTCAAAACATTCAAAATAAGTCAAGTTATTAAACGATTCAACGGGTTGATTGAATTTCTGACATTCAAAATGAGTCAAGTTATCAAAGGATTCAACGGGATGATTGAAGTTCCGACATTTAAAATGAGTTAAATTACCAAATGATTCAATTGGTTGATTAAATTCAAAACATTTAAAATAAGTCAGTTTATCAAATGATTCAACCGGTAGACCGAAATAATAACATTCAAAATGAGTCAAATTACCAAATGATTTCACTGGTTGGTTGAAGTTCTGACATTCAAAATGAGTTAAATTACCAAATGATATAACGGGTTGATTAAAATAATCACATTTAAAATGAGTCAAATTTCCAAAAGATTCAATTGATTGATTAAATTCAAAACATTTAAAAATATTATTTTGAATAAAATAGATTATAAATCTTTTTTCATATTTTTAAAAATATTATTTTGAATAAAATAGATTATAAATCTTTTTTTGAATAAAATAGATTATAAATCTTTTTTCATATTTTTAAAAATATTATTTTAAATATAATAACTTTGTTTTTTCAAAGTTATTATTTTATACTTTATTAATTATAACAAAGTCATTTTCGAATATTTCATCACTTTTAATTTTCAATATACTTTTTTATATATCCTTTTTAATATTCATTTACTTTCCAATATAACCCGTCTTTTCGTGCTATTTCCACATTTTTCAAAATAAATATATTCATTCGCAATCCTGTATATAAAGTAGGATTTTTAAAGTTAGCTTTTATTTTTATACTTGGTACATACAATTCCCTTCCTTGTTTTATTGATTGTTCATAAAATATCTGATCGTCCACAATCCAATATTTAGGATTATAATTATTAAAATTTTTCATTTGAGCTTTAATATTATAATTATAATCTATTCTAAATATTTTTTTCCCATATATATTCATTAAATCAATTGTTAGATCATTTTTTATCTCTCTAATAATCCTATGGTCAATACATTGTGTTTTTACTTCATCAAAAAAAATGAACAACAATGGGATCCCTAATCTTGGATTAACTAAAAAATTATCTACTATATATTTTGATGAAAATGTAGAAGTAAGACTATGATCAGACAATAGCTTTGCAACTGGTTTCGAAAAAGATTTGTGATAGAATGTTTTTTCTAATTTTTTCATTTTAGCCCAACATGATCCAAAATCTATTACTGTCATTTCAGCTTCTGGAGATTTTTTAAATTCAATATCTACACGAAGATTAAAATGTGTTGTTATAAAATTCGTTTCTTCCAAATTCCTATTTATATTCCAATCCAACTTAAATAACATATGATATTTACCGGTTAATTTATCATATATCCATTGATTTTTTTCTAATAAATGAATATCTTCCAATAATTCTATTGATATTCCTTCATAATTACTTATTTTTTTATTGTTTTGTGATAAAGCTATACTATTAATCATATTTACTTTTTTATTTTGTCTTAGATATAAATAAAATTTATTTATTTTTGCATTCATACCGGGGATACTAAGGTGAATTTGCACTTGTTTATCATCTTCCATTTTACAATTGTCTTCACTGAATTGATAAATATGATTATCGTCCAAATATTTTTGGTTATTTATCAAGATAGCATTCAATATCTCACTTGAATCTGAATTTCTTTTTTTTGTAATTATATTTTTGAATCGATAATCAAATAAAGGAAACATTGGGATTTCTTTTATACAATAAAAATCAAATTCTTCTAATAACTGATCAGTCTTTTTTAGTATAATATTAGGGTTTCTAATATAACTGATAATCTTTTTAAATAAATTCGGATCGCGATCAATAAACATTTCATTAAAATTCAATAATCCTTTTACATAAGGAATTGATTTTAGAGTTTCCACTCCCACAGTATAATGTTTGCCCTGCACATTTATCTTTTTGTAATCGCAATTTATAGCTTTATCCATTCTATCTAAATCATGGGATAGGATACTATCATTTAAATTTATTTTTATTTTACGATAGATATTTAAAATTCTTTGAAAATTTTCTGTATCATAATCTACATAAATTGCTGATTCCTTGGTTCTCCCATGATTATTCTCCTTATTGAGTGTGACTAATTGTAGATTAGTTTGAAATATTTCTTCCCCGTTGTAAAAAAAATACATTTATTCTTTATTTTTTATTTTTTTTTTCAATTTTTTCTTTTAAAAATAGGCTGTGTCTGTTACCATTTCTTTTATTTCTTCTATAAATTTCTTATTGATATTTATTATTGGACGACGTTCTTTTAAATACGATAATGCCACGTCTAGACTCCAATTAAACTTACGCATTAAATAATAGAGGACTAAACTAGTAGAACGAGAACGTCCAGCAAAACAATGAACTAAGATTCGTTTGTTCAGAGGTACATTTTCTTCCATGATTTGATAAAATTGTTCATAATATGGTTTGAGACTAGCATCACTGATATCAAGAGTTTGATCAAAGTTATAATATTTATATTCTAGTGGAAAATAATTGCTGATTCCTGGGGTAACATTAATTATGACTTCAATATTATTATCTTTCAACCAATTTGAATCTGCTGCGTTAAATGCTGACCCTAAATAAATATTACTTTGAAGTTGGGTTGGTTCGGTAGTTACTAAATCTTTTAAATACGTATAATAGGAGTTCTCCGGATAAATTCTTTCAACTGGTTTCATTATAGTTTGAGTTGGATTGGAAGTCCAAAAAGAATGATAGATTTTATCCTTCATTACCATGGATAATATATAACAATAATCTAAGTAATTTTGAGGCATGACGAAACTTTTGAATTTAATCGAATAAATCAAGAGATGCCTATATATATGGTTATAGGAGAATTCTTTTTAATTCATGTATGAAAACAGATTCAATTTATGAAAAAAATAGTAAAATAATTCTTTTATAATTATATATTATCTTGGTTTATTTAGAATATGGGAAAAACTAAATCTACTTGTAAAAAAGGTTGCCCTTGTAAATCCAAAAAAAACATCAAAAAGTCATCCTGTTTATCTTGTAATGGTGCTAAGAAAATTATTGGTAAAAACTCTAATAAGCTTCATACTACTGTAGGCCTTGTCGCTTGTCCCGCTAATTGGTCTCCTTGTGTATTACCTTCTAGTGCTCGTTGTAAACCACGCAAAGCACCTTCAAAGAAAAGTGGTCCCTTAATTGCTCATGATTGTGCTCCTATAGTTCATATTCAAGACAATGGAATTATCTTTGGTGGTGTAGATGGTGAAAGTACTGGAAATTTTACATTAGGTAGTAAATATAAATTTAAAAAATTAAAAATTAAAGGTACTGCTATGGTCGACACTAGTACAGGTACAGGAGGAAATATTCTAATAGAATCATCTTTTAAGGAGCAAGCAAAAACTGACAACAATGGTAATTTTACATTTCCTTTACCTGATGGGACCGCGAGTTTCTTTATCATAGTGACGATGAATATAAAAAATGGTTGTGGTTGTGGTAAAAAGAAATGCTGTGTTCGCATCAGATCTCAAGAATTTTCTCAATATGTTGATGATCTTTATTGGATGTCATATGATGGTAGTGCTAATAATTTAGCTGACCCTCGAATTGGTATGGTTGGCACTGCTTTATTACAAGCTACTGATGTGACCTATGAAGATGGAGTTTCAACATTAGCAGTTAGAGGTCCGAATAATCCTAATCCTAGGGTAATTAGTAATTCTATTTGTAAAGATGTTCCAGGAGGGATTCCATCGACTTTAAATATGACGGATTTAGTATGGGGATTTGGACAATTTTTAGATCATGAAATTAGTCTAACTCCAAATGATGAAGATGTATTCGCCAATTTTTCATCCCTACCTTCTGATCCTAATGAAGACTTCCCTGGCCGAACTATTATATTTCATAGATCCGAGTTTATTGCTGGCAGTTCACCACGCTTACATCCTAATCATATCTCATCTTATATTGATGGTACTAATGTTTATGGTTATAGTCGAGAAAGAGCTTATGCCTTACGAGAATTTGATGGTAATGGTACTATGATTTTAGACAACTCTGGTCTTTTACCGGTAAATAATCTAGGACTCCCTAATGAAAATGGTGGATCATTACCTGATGATGAACTCTTTTTAGCAGGAGACTTAAGATCCAATGAAAATGTTCTGCTTATTGCTAATCATACCCTTTTTGTTCGAGAACACAATCGGTTATGTACTGATGTTATCCCCAATCGTTATCCACAATTCGTTGGACAAGATGAATTGATGTACCAACATGCTAGACGCATTAATACTGGTATTATGCAAGCTATTACTTTTAATGAATTTCTTCCTGCCCTATTAGGTCCTCACGGTTTAGAACCTTATACGGGTTATGATAGCTCTATCGATTCAGGTATTCGTAAAGAATTCGCTACAGTCGGATATCGTTTGGGACATACCATGTTATCAGATGTTCTGAAGATTGGTTCTTCCGGTGATACTTTAGCTCTTATGGATGCTTTTTTTTCTCCTGATTGGATCAAAACTAATGGTATTGATGGGGTTCTTTTAGGTGCTGGATTACAACTTCAACAAGAAATTGATGGTAAAATTGTAGATGCCGTCCGAAATAACCTTTTTGGTCCACCTACTGCTGGTAATTTACTCGATTTAGCAGCCATTAATATTCAACGAGGTCGCGATCATGGTATCGGCAGTTTTAATGACGTTCGCGTCGCTTACGGATTACCTCCTCGAACTAACTTCGCTCAATTCAGTTCTGAAACTGGAGTAGCCACCAAATTAGAAACTTTATATGGTGTTGGTCAAGTCGATGCTGTCGACCCATGGATCGGTTGTATTATTGAAGATCACTTGCCCGGCGCTGCTGTCGGAGAAACCTTAGTCGCCATTTTGAAAGAACAATTCACTCGTTTACGTGATGGTGATCGCTTTTTTTATCTAAATGATGCTGGTCTAAGTCAAGAAGAAAAAGACGAAATTTCATCCACCACCTTCGCCGATGTTATTATTCGTAATACTAATATTACTTCAGCTTCTTTTGGTGGAAGAACCGATGTCTTTCATTTATAAACAAAAATATTATAACTTTGAAAAAAAATAGTTCTAAAATTATTTTTTTTCTCAACATCTTATTAGTTCTCTTTTTTACCCTCTCATTCTATTTCCAATTTTGGTTGTTCTCATAGGAATAGGAAACCCCGTCGCTTTAGCCCGGGGAGGATGTCATTTCTTACATTCCATCACTTAGTATTTCTACGATTTCTTCTAATTTCCCCATTCTTTCTCTTAATTCTTTATTTTCTTTAACCAGCTTTAATAATTCCTTGCTGAGATCTAGTGTATTTCCTTCTTTATCTATTTCTATATATACCCCATTATCATGAGAGAGATAAATCGAATAATCTTGTAATTCACCATTACCTACGGCTCTATCATTTTCTATTCTTGGTATAAATTTATTTATAGTTAAATATTTTTATATTAAGTTTTATCCTATTCATATTTATTCGTTAATAACACCTCAAGCCATTAAATTATATAGATTAATCCTGATATTTTTAATATATTCTTTTTTTATATAAACTTGGTATTTTAATGCAAAGTTTATATATTTTCTAGTTTTAGCATAAATTTATAAAATTTTACAAAGTATTATATTTTTTTTTCTATTCTTGGTATAAATTTATTTATACCAAAATATTTTTATATTAAGTTTTATCCTATTCATATTCATTCGTTAATATCACCTCTTCATCCCCCTTTTTTGCTTTTACCTTCGTCCAATATACAGCGCCATCACTACCTTGGTTAAAAATGATTTTAACATTAGGATTATCCTGAAGAATTATTTTCCATTTTTCTTTTTCACTGATGTAAATCGGATAATCATCTGGATCTAATTTTTCTTCCGTAAAAGGACCCAGGATATTATTCAAATACTTGGCTAAATAAGGTTTCCCGTCAAAAAACTCAAGAACTAAATCGGAATTCACATTTACTTCTTTTTTATATTTACTATCTGATGTAGAAGATGGTAGTTTGTCAGCTTCTTCTTGTATTAAATTCAATAACATTTTCATTTGTCGTGAACTAAGATAATAATTCATTCCGTTTATTTATATATATATATATATTCATTTGGAATATATTTATATATTTATTTTTATATATTTATTTTATAAAAAAATCATATTATTAGGGCTAATATTATACCTATTATTATTAACAGAAATAATCCACCACCTGCTGATAATCCTATTATCAAAGGCCAATTCATACCTTTCTTTTCTTCAGTTTCAGATTCTGGGCTTTCATCTCCATTATTATCATTATTTGATGGTGGACTAGTAGTAGGAGGTTCATCGGGAGGCTCATCGGGAGGCTCATCAGGATTCAAAGCATCAGTGATGTTGACTCCAGATTGTTCACAATTTATTTTTACTTCATTTATATCTACATCCCCTATTTCAGTTTCTCCACTCACTATTCCTTGACATACATTTGCACATTTTTGACCTCTATTTTTTTCTAAGTCATTGGTTACCCACCCTTGTGTTTGACATGTTTTATCAAAACATAGCGGTTGACTGGCTATTACATTTCCATTCTCATTTGCTCCAAGACAAGCACAAATCGGCTTATCTTGATTGGTTGATTTCTTGCAATATGCGATCATTGCAGGATCCCATTTAGAACCTTTAATCATATTATTTTTATCTTTCCCTATATCTTGACATTCACCACTCGTAATTTTACTATCACTCTTACAATTATTAAAATACATATTGTCCCAAGATACTTGATTAGAAAGCTTGGGAGCTTTTCCCCCACTTTTATAGTAATTTAGACATTCTGCAGAAAATGGTTTTCCTGATTGGCTACAATAACTTAACATTTTCTGATCCCAGTTATTGGATCCTCGTCTCGCTTGAGCCTTTTTTATACAGAATTTATCAGCATTGTTAAAGATCTTATTATCGTTACAAAAATTTAAATAAAAAGCATTACATTCATTTGGAAATGCCGAAATACCCTGATCAAAACCATCACAAGCTCCACCTCCAAAAACCACAAGGTTAGCTTCGTTTTTACCTTTCTCACCTTTAAGAGCCCTTCGGATTTGATTATTACATCTAGTACCATTTACTTTAGTATTATTTTTACACCAATCAGGAGCACAATTCGCAATATCATCTTGCATATCAAGACAACAAGTTAATAAACGACCTTGAGAAAATGGTTTTATTCGTTTTGAATATAATCTTACTGATCCTAAACTACATGAAGGAAGACCTTTAGTATCACAACGGGTTGCCTTCTCCCCTCCAGCCAGTGGTTGATTCCCACAAAAATTACTACTAAATCCCGCTTCCCTGAGATCATTTTTCATTTGATCTAAATGAGCATCTGGCCAAAGATTTTTTTGACATGTAGATGCCCACCCATAATAATTAAAATCAGGAGATTCCGATATTTTATACCTAGATCTAATATCACATCTATCTGGTTGTCCATTTGGTCCTTTACATCGTTTACAATCCCCAGACATATTTTATAATATCACCTGAGTTTTTTATTAATTTTTTATATTTTTAGCATAGCGTTTTTTTTTTCTATTATATTTTCATTTTAATTTATATATTAAAAATGCAAAAAACTATTAATTTGTATAATTTAATTACTCCTGATGTCGGTGGACATTGTTCGTTCAATAAAATTGAATTAGCTTGTGACCTGATTAAAAAAAATAATCTAAAAACTATCGTAGAAATCGGAGTTTATAAAGGCTCTTTTTTATTACCTGTTTCAGCTTATGGAAATTGCAAAACATATGGTATAGATCCATATAAATCTTACTCACAAGATTCAGTTCCTACCACACATATACTTCATAAACAAATTACAAATTTGACCCATAATCAGAATAGATTTGATCAACTTTATAAAAATAACATTAAGATGATCATTGATCATAACCTTGATTGTGACATGATTAGATTACCCTCTAGTCTGGCTCATGAAATCTTCAAAGATAATTCTATTGATCTTTTACATATTGATGGATGCCATGATTATTCTTTTGCATATGATGATCTACAAAATTATTATTGTAAGGTTAAACCCGATGGTTATATTATAATGGATGATATGGAATGGCCTACGGTTCGTAAAGCTTTCAATGATTTTTTTATAAACAATCCCACATTCGTCAAAGAAAATATATTTGAAAATACTAAGCCCAATTGGTTATGTATTAAAAAAATCAAATGATTTCAGGTATCACTAACCCGGAAAGGAAAAATGTTATTTATTATTTCTAATTATAACTTTGCTTTTTTCAAAGTTATAATAAAATTATATTATATTTTATTATTTTATTATTTTTGTAATTTTTATTTTATTATTTTAAAAATATTCTAAAATGATTTATAATCTATTTTATTCAAAATAATATTTTTAAAATATTCTAAAATGATTTATAATCTATTTTATTCAAAATAATATTTTTAATAAATTTATTATTTTATTATTTATTATTTTATTATTTTTAAACAAAGTCTATTATTTTTTTTATTATTACCTTTTTAGTATTCGCTTGTGTCCACTGGATTTCCATATTCCAATACTTCATCTCCTACTTCTGGATCTCTATCATCCTCCTTTTCTTGTGCTTCTAATATTTCTCTTAATTCCTTGGTTACTCTTGCTCTGAATTCGTCGGAATTGGGCATAGCCCATTTAGACATTCTTTGGATGCCGGTTTGTTTACGTTCATAATCCATAAGTGCGTCAACGAAAAGTTCGGTAACATCTGGCATTACAAGTTCAAAAATCTGTGAAACGGGTTTCATAATTTGATTAGTCAAATAAAACTTATAATCTATCTCCAAATTATTTTCTTTTATAAATTCTGGTGTCTCTATCCTATTTCCCTGTAATATCTTTTCACCCTTCTTCAATGGCGGTATTTTTATATAAACATATGGAAGACGATCATTAGATTGAGGTTTGTTACCTGGATCACGTTCACCAATTCTCTGAGCTAATACATTATGTGCTATTTGTTCAGGATTTTTATAATAAGATCTCAGAGATTTTGTTATCACAAACATTTCTAAATCAAAATTACCTTCTAATACTTCTTTGAACATTACTTTTGCTACTTCTTTCGCTTTTTCAATATCATGTTCTTCCATAATAACTTTAAGAATTCCTCCAAATACATATTTTACAATTTGGGCATTGTCGCGACGTTTCAAAACAATACCCATCGATTTAGCAAAATATTCTGCTACCGCATAATTTGTATAATAATGTCCATGATAACGTTTCTTAGATAGCAACATAAAAGGAAATATAGCTTTCTCAAATTCTAAATTATGTGGACGTTTCAGCATACGTGATATCGCTAAAGACGCTTCTACACATAACTCTATCGATTTATTCACTCCATCTAGCCCATGAAGTTTTTCATTTCTTGAATTGGTACAGTTGAAAGATGCAAATACACTATCTGTATTTTTTATTATTAATTCACCTACTCCAGCATGAAATCTACCACATTCAGTTTCTAAATCATAAACAAAATCCTCAGTAGTAGTGAGTGGAAAGATGTTATTTGTGATAGGATTATCATCCGATGATGGACTGAGATTGAATGAATAGTGGTTAGATTCTAATTTATAATTGAGTAGAAAATTAATATTTCTGGACTTAAGTAGGCAAAATATCTCTAATGCCTCTTTTTTATTTTTGCTCAAAATCTGGTTCTCTTGATTTATTTTCGGTAATTTATTTTGAAATGTATCATTTGGTAATTTTTTTGGAAAAGAGTGCAACAATTGGGTTTTTTCTGATATTTCATTCGGTTTAATTATCTTTAAATTTTCATCCAACAATGAATGATCTTCTGTTACATCCACTATTCCATAGTTAGATGCTACTCTATAAATTTTCTTTTTACATTTATGTCTGATAACTCTCTTAATTGGAGACCAACCTTGATCAGTCCAAACTTCATATTGAGTGGAAGTTTGTTGTTTTTCTTTTCGATTGGAATCAAGATCTTGAGCCTTAAATATCTCATAAGGGTCCCAAGAGTGGTTTTGGTTTAAATCTTCAATTATTTTTATTTCGATTTTTTCACTTTGTGGATCCTTTAACAGAATTGGTGTATCTCCTGTCACAGAATCTCCATAAATAACTTTAGATTTTTCGTAATTTTTTATAATAAAATCTTTAGTAAAATAAATTAGCTTTCGACCAGAGGCTGTTGTGCACGCTGCGATTTCTTTCAAAAATATTGGACTTGTCTTCGCTCCTACTTGTCCATACAATGAATTTGCCGTAATTTTATAAGCTAATTGAAGACCTTCTTTAACAGACCATTCGAAACTTCCTTTGGCAAACTTTTTTTGTTCCTTTCTGGTGTCCTTACGGGCTTTCAAAAGTTTCATTAGAATCCTTGGTAATAGAGATTTTTCACCCTCACCTGGTTGGTAAAAACGACATCGTTTTACACCCACCTTTACCTTTTGAGTTGTCTTACGACCCGGTATCTCCTGTTCCTCATATAAATCATATTCAATATCTACATATTCCGTATCAGGTAAATTATCATAAGGACCATCTATCTCTACAAAAGAATCATGAGATAAATTTTCAGCAATCATACAAGATGGATATAAACTGTTAAAATCTGCTACAACACTCGGTGTAAAATATATATCTTTTGTTGGTTCCAAAACAATCGCTCCCTCAAATTTCTCACTTTTTAATACACGTTCCTTAGTACGAATTAAATAACCTTCTTGAAGACAAATTTTCGCCACTAAACTCAGAATTTTTATACCTTGACCCCTCAAAAATAAATAAGAAAGAGGTACTGTACATACCTGAGACATTCCTATATTATTTGTAATGATGTCCAACCGATCCATCAAACGATTACATAAAATACAATCAATCAAACAATATTTGGCAATTGTTGCACGATCTTCATTTGTACCCCTTTGATGAATAAAAATTTGATCCGGTGGTAAATCATTCTTACGTTTTGATAAAAACGTCTGACATACAAAATCCAATTTGTAAAATGGTAATCGATAACCACCTGTTTGTACTACTTTAAACAAATCTATCAAAACACGACCAGTCATGATCATGTATTTCAAATAATTCTCTCCTAGACCTGAACTTGCTAGCTTTTGCTCTTTAAATCTTTCCGGATAATGTTTTATTCTACCCATATCACGAAAACGTTCCAAACAATTTGTTTCTATTGCCCGTTTCCACATAAAATCAAAATCAAAACCAAAAATATTGTAACCCGTCATTATGTCCGGATCACTTTCTTTTATCAACCTTTGCCACGCTAAAAGTACCTCTCTTTCAGTATCATAACATTCTATCCTAATTACTGAATGATCATTTTGATGCTGTTTTTCCTTTCTTGCTGTTAAAATTTGCTGATTTAAATTAGCCAGATCCGATGAAGGATTTGCTATCTTTAATTTTTTTGCTTCCGATTGCGCTTCTTTCAATTTATCATAATGAATATCCTGATTTTCATCTTCGATTAGCTGATAATTATCAAATTCCGAACAATTTTTTAATGTTATTATGTGCTTCAAATATAATTCCGATTCACCATAACGTTTAAATGTTGTACCTATCTGTATTACTTGATCACCCTGAATCTCTGGTAAATACTCATCCAATAGTTCTTGAAGCCAAGTAACAAAAAAATCACGAGTCGGTTTCTCCGGTAACGCTTTTTTATAACGACCATATGGAAAATATATCTGTTCCTCTTCTTCCATTTCCCATGGTTTCCGATCCGGTACCGGTTCCGCAATCGCTTCTACAGAATTATCATCACTTGTTTTATCTGTTTTAGATGATGATTTCGCTTTTTTTACCTTGAAAAAACTACTCATTTTACTTTGTCCTTTTTGAGGTGGTTTATGTTTCCGAGCCTTCGCTGGTTGTATAGGACGTCTTACCTTTTTCGGGATACTTTTTGCTATTTTCAAATGGTAATAGGCTTTAGTACAAATATATTCTATCTGTGGCATAAGATTCTCCAATAATTCTAATTTCGGTTTTGCATTATGTTTGGTTTCAATCCAATGAATATTATGATTGTCATAAATATCATCAAAAGCTAGATCGAACCAAAAACTAATCATTCTCTCCTCCTCATTTTTAAATCTTACATTTTTTGTTTCATCCATCCTATGATATTCCTTTAATAATTGCTCCGCTAACAAACCATAATGACTATTTGATCTTTTAAGATCTAACAATGGAAAATGTTGCTCTAAATTATCATGCATTTCATTAATTAAAAGTTGTTCTTGGGTCTTTTTTTCTTGGTCTATTATTTCTTTTTCTTGATGAGATAATTTCTCATATTCTTGCTTTTCACGAAATGTTCTTTGCAAATCACCAAATTTTGGACCTAATACCTTTAATACTTCTATTATTAATAACTTTTGTTTTGCATTTGGTACTGTTTTATATTGTGTTTTTAATTGACTTATATTTGGATTGAAATAGTAAGGATGAAATGCTAAATCTAACCATTTTAGAATCATTGGACGAATATCCACATGTGTCATTTGTCTCTCACTTAAATACTTTGGAGCTTGTTTCAAAAATTCTGTCATTATGTCTTGTGCTAATTTTTGATATTCTTTTTTTGCTATTGGAAAATCACCATGTGAACTATTCGCTTCTATATCAAAACTCGCATATATTAAAGGTGGAATTACTGTCTTATTATTTAAAGGTATCACTTTATCATAATCAAATCTTAGATGAATTTGACAATCAGATGTAGGTACTGATGGATAAGTTTGAGGTTGTCTTAAAACTTCCTGTGGTATTTTTATCCACCCTGAAGGAGTTAGATCTTTAATATGAATTAATCTTAGAAATGGATCTATATTTGACTCCATCCTCTCATATTTTACACCATTTACTGGCTTTTCCAACAAACGATGATAAAATTTAAAGGCACCCATGCTATTGAAAGTTAATTGAGCATATTTAAATTTGTCATTACCCGTAAAATAATATAAAGGTTTACGTTTGATTATTTTCCTATCAGTTATACTTTTCTTATATCTCCAACTTTCTGCCTCACCCATTTCTAACAACATATTCACTAAACCCTCTAAATCATAATCACCCCAGTGTTCCGGTATTTTTATAAAAAAATATGGTGAAAAATTCATTAAATCCATACTTACTGAATAATATTTTAATCCTCCTTCACTTGATGGTAATTCTATCAGTCCAAATACTCTTACCATGAATTGACTTTGATCGGATTTTTCATCAGAATTAGAATCTAAATCACTATAACTTTGGGTATCACTTTGACTAGTGTTATCTTCAGATTCAAAATAATCTTGGTGATATTTTTTTATCGTGTATTGATCACACGGAAAAAAATCCATTAAAAATATCTCTGGATTACATTCTTTCAATAAACTCTCTGGATCATTCGGTTTATTTTTAAGTCTAAGTACAGACTCATAATCACCATCGGTATATATTTTCATTTATAAAAATTCTTTATTATAAAAAATTATATCTAGAAACAATTTTTTTCACTAACTTAATTATTAATCACTCGTATTTTCATATTTTTTTTTCTTTTATTTTTCACCCACTTTTCTTATTCGAAATTATTACTCCTTATTAAACTATATTTTAGATGCCTCAAAAAATACCACTTCCTTTTTACATTCTTTTAGGTCATTGTGAAGAAATTACTGAACAATTGGGTACTGAAGAGGAGGAAACCAAAGTTATTTTAGAAGATGGAGCTTGGATTCTTCTAAAACATCAAAACCAACGATTTTTATGGATACTTGACCCTGAATTAGAAAATTTAAAACATCACTTTATGATGTATCGCAACCCTCAAATTTTAATCTTCTTGAATTATCATCAAAAAGGTATCAGGGAGCATTTAGATGATCAATATCGCAAAGCTAAAAGTATTTTGAAGCAAAATAAAAAAGGAAAAATTAGAGTTATTGGATTTAATTACGCAAAAACACATCCAAAAATGAAAAAATTAAAGACAACCGTATTAGAATGGTGCATTGAAAACAATAATTTGGATTATGCTGAATATTTTAAAGGTGAATTAGTCGGAGAATTATTTGAAGAATGGGAAGACTAAAAATTTTTATAAATCATATAAAAATATTTATCTTCACCTAATTTTTTATAAATCATTTATCATCTTTTTTATTCTCATAATAATCTTCCCAAATTTTTTGATCTAATATTTTTTCCCTTTTTTTTCATTTATTAATTAGTTCTCATGTCTAATTACACTATTAAAATCTTACGGAAGGGAAGTGACGATGATTGGGATCTGTTTCGTAGCGATATTGACTTTAATTTCATTGACTTTTATAAACAAATCTGTATCAAATACCCCAATATAGAACAAAAATTCAGAGTCTATTACGATAAAAAAATTATTATGACCTTCACCAAATGGGCTAAAGAAGGAGGATCATTACCGTCATCACCTGAGCAGTTTATAAGAGATATATCAATCCAACGTGCTTCAGATTTTGATATAAAGAAAACGGGAAATCACCCCCAAATTAAAGCTCTTCACGAAATAGAGGTGGATATTAAACTTAAAGAACTAATAAACAGACTCAATTCTTGGGGTTTGATTACTACTCATTCATGTCAATATAATGCCCTAGGATACGCTACTATTGATTTTTTTTATGGTAAATTTCATGCACTTATGAACATCATCCGAAATCAACACCTTCGCAAATATAAAGACTATGATAAAGATAGTCTATGGACTGCTATCGCCTATTGGAATGGTTCTAGAGATAAATTCCATGAAGGGACACTTCATATATGCCAATTCAAATGTCATGTTACCGAATCATGTGGTTATGACCCAGATGAAAAAGCGTTTGAATGGCAAAATATTAAAATTGAAATGTTGATTCATCCAGAGAATATTGATAAATTTGTTATTTTATGGGACGAACTTTTTGAATAATCAATAGAATAAATATTTAAAAAAACAAAACTACTATAAATAAAGATTGATAATAAAATAAAATTAATATATTATAACTTTGGATTTCTCAAAGATATAATTTAATTAATTTCTAAGTAAAAATAAATTATATATTTATTTTTGGATATAATTTGGTTGTTTTCAAAGTTATAATCAATAATATATTATAACTTGATTTCTCAAAGGTGTAAAAATAAAATGATATATTATAACTTTGGATTTCTCAAAGATATAATTTAATTAATTTCTAAGTAAAAATAAATTATATATTTATTTTTATTTTTGGATATAATTTGGTTGTTTTCAAAGTTATAATATATTATAACTTTGGATTTATCAAAGATATAAATTTTTTGCTACATTCATTTTTAATTAGAACACCCACAACAAGATTTCTTTCCCTTTGATTTTTTGCAGGTATTTGGTTTCACACTCCCACCTTTTTTTGTTCCACATACTGAAGCAATTGGCCATTTCTTGCTAGAAAGAACTGGTTTACCACATTTCTGGCCTGTCACAATCTTCCATTTCTTTGAAGAGTAAACAGGTTTATGAGGGCGTGTTTTAAGGCATTTGCATTTCATCAGATGAGCACAGCCTCCACGACGAACACAGGAGCGTGAATCAGTTTTAAGTGTTTTAGCCATTTGATGTTTTAGGTTATACTATTACTGAAGATAATTTTTAGATTTTGGTAAAGATTAATACAAAGAAAAAATTTTTTTTTTATAAAACGTGCTCTATTATTTAACTCATTATATTAATTCTTTTTTTTCACTCATTTTGAAAAAACATATTCATTCCCCAATGTATTTGTTACTTTTATCTTCATATCACCTTTTAGAATATATTTTTTACAATCTTCTGTTAATAAATATTTTCCTATTTCATCCACATTGTCCATTTCCAGATATTCATAAAAATCTCCCAATGGGCCTCCATATTGTTCAATTATATGAAGACAATCATGTAATTGTTCTTTAGTATTACTAAAGTTAACCTCATCCAATTCTAATTTGGGATGCATAGTTTCTTCCGTAATACGATCTAAAAGATCAAATTGATCAGATTTTAAAATAATCCTGAAAGGCTTTTCTAAATAAGTATAACAAATATGAAAATAATCACTATGTTGTGAATTATTTTTGAATCTTTCTTGATCAAAATTTAATATTTCAATTGGCTCCGGACCTGAATTAATTTCATCAGTCCATGAATTTGCTATTAGATGGACTTTGGTTAATCGAATTTTTGGTTTCGGAATCGGTACAAATTGATGATAAAATTGGCGCAAATAAGTAGCAGACGTCAATAATGTATCCAAAATATTATAAACAAAATGTTCTCTATGATGACGAATTATATAATAAGCCAAACATACATTCGATCCTAAAAGAATACTTGATGTAGTATCAGGTAAATATTCAGAATATGACATGTTATTTTAGATAAGGTTTTTTAAGGTTTTCTCTAGTAAATTATTATATATATAATTTTATATAATAAAAATAAAGATTCAATTTTTTTGTAATGATTTACCCACTAAAAAATAATATCACAAATTATTATTATAATAATCAAAGTATAAAAAAATATAATGAAATCCAAAGTTTAAAATTATAATTCGACTATTTCGAATTCTTTTTCCTTTTACTCATTTGGAATCAGACCACGTTTAATATTCTCTTCTTGAGCCATTTTATCGTACTTCTTTTTCTCTACTTTATCCTTTTTTACTGCTTGCCATGCTTCTTTCATCTTTTGACGAATTAGATCCGATGAGGCCTCTGGATTATCAGCCTTAAATGCTTCCTTCCAAACTGGTTGCCACATCTTGTAACAATCAGTCTTCTTCGGAGGACCGTCATCTTTTGCATCAGTCTTTTTCTTGCCTTTAGATACACGACCTTCTTTTTCATTGATCTCATGAGCTTTCTCTTCATAAATCTTTTTTTCTTCATCAGTCATAGTTTCCCAGACTTCTGAAACCTTTTTCATAATTTCCTTAGCTTTTAGATCAGGATTTGCTTTTGCTATTTCTGGACGTTTCTCTGTAAAGAAAACTACATAGTTATTTAATGGACCTTTTGGACCATCCTTCTTTGGTGATCTACCCTTCGTCTCAAATCCATGAGACTCATTGTAAGCTACCGCTTTTTCATTATGCTCTTCTGCTTGCTTCTTAAAATATGCTTCATCATGAGGTTCTTGGCCTAATTCCTTTATTTCTTTGAGATATTGGTTGCTTTCGGGATCTTCCTTACACAATTTCCAGAGATTAGACAAGGTCTGTTCAATCAACTGATTTTGTGTTTTCTTATCATATTTGTTTTGAAGTGCCGGACGATAAGCAAAACCGAACATGTGATATGCATTGTGAATTTTTTCACGTGTACCACGTTTTGGACTATTCTTTTTTGTCTCAACTGTCTCTGTCTCAACAGGTTCGGATTTCACATGGATTTTCAGACTCGGCTTTTTCTTATCTTCGACATCCTCATCTTCATCCTCATCTTCATCCTTTACTTCTACCTTCACCTCCTTAACTTCTACGTTCACCTCCTTTTTTTCTTCCTTTCCTGATTTCGCCTTCAATCCCTTTAAATTTACTTTCTTCGGTGAAACCTTTGGTTTTGGTGGGTTGAGTGCTAGATCCAAACATCGATTAACACAATCCATTAGTTCTGGTTCCCATGCATCGTCACCATCTTCACCAGGATCTTCACAGTCAGCAATAAATACTTCACGATCAAAATTCTCATCCTCTATAGAATCAATGATATAATCGACCAATTGATCAACTTGTTCTTCATCTGCTACTTCGGTAAGAATTTTAACAAATTCATTTTTATGATTTGACATCTTTTCGCTTAAATTTGGCTTTTTCTTGGCTTAAATTTGGTATAGTTAGTTTAATTGGTTTAATTGATGTGGAAAAATCAATTTTTTTTATATATAGATATCAAGGCGTTTTATACATTATGAGCCGAGATTTCCGATCACTCCTCCTTAAAACTTATCGTCGATGTCCTCTTTCTAATCTTGATCCTTTAGAATGTGATGGGGCTCACTTGATTCCTCAATCAGTCTGTTATAAGTTAAGTTTAGGAGAATTAGCCAAAAATCCTATTAATGGAATTATCCTATCTAAAAGTTTACACTCATCTTTTGATCGCAATTTATGGTGTTTGGATCCCTATGACATTATTTGGGAATCAAATCAATCACATTCCTCGAGCCAACAAAAGTTTTGCTCTTTGCCAGTTATTGTCAAAAAAAATCGCCTTAATTTTAGTATCAATCAATATGAAGGCAAACGAATACAGATCCCTATTGACAGTTTACCTTTTATTTGGATCAGATATCAACTATTTATAGGACGCAATTATGAAATTCATACCAACTATAATGAACTTGAATTTTTCCGCAAACACATCAGTTCTATCCAATATATACAATTAGTAAAAAATCCTACTTTGTTACACGATTGGCTTCTAAAAGGGGGACCCGGAGGTTTAAGAGATAATCGAAGAAGATTTGCCTCTCACCCTGATCTCAAAAAAGAAAAACAAATTCATTGTCTTTTAGATCATCAAAATCATAATCACACATTTTTGGCACTTTTCCATTATAAACCTTGGAAAGATTCAATTTGGATCAAAGGTGACAAAATACCTGAAAATCTTGTAAGACAATACCAGGTTTTGTGTGAAAAATCAGGGGATCCTGATTGGTAAAAAAAATAACGTTGATTTAAAAAAATAAAAAAACATAAATTAAAAATCCTCATTCATATTTTTAAATTTTAATTTAAAAATATTATTTATTCCTTAAAGTGATATCGATTTTTTCCTATACTTATTCACTACTTCCACCAAATCTTTTCGGCGATGAGCTTTTACAGCATAAATTAGTAGAATCTCTAAATAATCATTGATTGTCTTCTTCAATTTCGAGTTATCTGTCGTCTTCCAAAGATGAATCACTTTTTGGATGGTTAGTAGGGCCTTCGCATTAGTTGTATGTTCAGTATAATTAATTTCTTCTAAGAAATATTGTTCATTTCGCTCTATAATATGTTGAATTTTATCCTGTGTGAATTGGAGAAAAAAATGACTAGGCAGTTTCGCATTGGCGTGGATTCCTGTTTTAACTTTTTCCCGATAAAATTTGAGATCTTTATCTTCTGGATAAAAATTACTTAATGTCTCTAAAAGACGGTCTAAATTAGAATTGAATTTTTTTGTGTCTGTACTAGAGGTTGTCAAAGTTGACATATTTGATAATTGTATTTGTTATTATCTGAGATATTTTTAATCTTCTCCCAAGCGCTTTTTATATTACTTTTAAATTTCTCCTGGATCATTATTACCTAAAACATTTTTTACTAGTAATTCCACCTCATCATTTAATAATTTTGCTAATTCTGCTAAAGTAAACTTATCATAACGGGGATATTTTTGATGAATTTCATTAATAACAGTTTTCAAAAGATCCACTTGAGACTCTTCAGAAAGATTTTTTATCTCTGGATTACTCTTTTTTAAATAATCTTTTAACTCTGCAATATCCTCCTCATCCAAAAAAACCCCTTTATTCTCATCTTCTAAAATCTCTTGAATATTTACTATTCCCAAGGACATCTTGAACTAAATATAGGGCTATAAAATTAAAATGAAGAAAATAAATCATTTTTTCTGACCCTATCTTATATTGGGGAATCATGTTTTTAACCAAAGATGATTTTTTAGCCCATTTTCCGAAAAAGAAAATTTCACGGGCACAATTTATTAATAAATTCAATATTATGTACTCTAGACCCCTCACCCTACAAAATGCTTTCTCTTTAAAACCTATCAAAATGAAGCATGAAGGGGAAACTATTCTTAGGAAACCGATAATGAAGGGAAAGAATGATTTTCGTTATAAAAATCGAGAAAAGATAATAGACTTCTTTTACCAAATGCTTGTTACTCATCGACATTATTATCTAGCTAAATTTTATGAAGCATATTTTCATCCTAAAAACCCCTTTAAAATGAAATGGAATAGCCAAATTGATTTAAAATTACCAAATCGAAAGAATATTTCTGGTAGTGGAAAGACATTAAGTATTCAAAAAAATGATGCCAGCAAAACCATTCTCCGAAATCTTTTTTATAAAGAATTACTACATGAAACTCAAATTACTAACACTATCAAAAATCATATTAGCTTCTGGCAAAGTTTACTTAACTTATATAATAAATTCCAATTAGAAGACCGCTTTTTCGCTCCATCTAGTATTCAACTTTTCCTACGACCCAAAACTAGTATTAAAATTCCTAATGACTTACCTTCAAAGAAACCATTTCCTGGATTTAATCCCCGTCTTAATTATCATAATTTATTCTACCTTTTTCAAGCTTACCAACCTAAAGCTAGTATCATGAACCCCTATTTTGTACATTGGATCCTAGATAATCTTTTTTCTGGAAAGAGTAAAAATAACCGTATTTTTACCCCTGTATTAAGTTGGTTAGCCTATCTAGTGGCTTTTTTTCATACTGATGGTTGGTCTGAATATGTGGGTAATGATGTTATGAAAAGTCAATGTCAAAAAGCTCGATTTTTAGCAGATTGGTATTGGAATCAAGGTGGGATTGATAATTCAGAAAAAAATGTTACTATTTATTGCCAACCATCAGAAGAATTAGCAAAGAATTTAAAATTCTTAAAAAAATATACAAATTATTTTGATTTGGTCCTTATTTGTCCACCATATTTCGATATGGAAATTTACGAACATCGCTCCTTTGATCAAAAAAGTAAACAGTCTGTTGATAGATATGAAGATTACCAGTCTTGGCTCACTAAATATTGGTTACCTACTTGTCGTTTATGTTATCAAACTTGTAAAAAAGATGGTCAATTCGCACTCATCATCAATAATTATTTTACTTTGACTGGTCAATACTATCCATTAGTTAAAGATATGTCCCAAATTGCCAAAGATATTGGTTTTAAAGAAAAAAATACCTATTTTTTATTTAATCGTACCTCACCATTACGTGTCAATAATAAAGATCGAACAGAAAGATTAATAATTTTTCACAAATGAATTAAACCAATTTATATTAAATTAATAAAACTCTTTTTTTTATACAATTATTGTTCAAAGATAATTTATTAATGGGATTTATCTCCTAATTGTTAATCTTTTAATCATCTGATTTTAAAATCATTTTTATCTTTTCACCCTCCATCATTAAACATTGAACCTCCACTGCATCTCCCGTATCAGTATATACTTTAAAAATTTCCTCTTTTATCAATTGTTGCGCTATACGAAAATAGTCCTGTAAGTCTAATTGAATTTCCTTCGTAGAAGATAGTTTTGGTTTTTGACCTAATTTTAGCTTTGGTTTATTGGTCATCCTCGGAGTTATTTTATCTGCTATTTCATCAGCACTCTCCTCTTTTTTATTTTGGGGTAAGTTACAGCAATCTTGCGAAATTTCTTTTAAATTGGGGATAATACCATTTCGTTTTATTATTGCTTCTTTTTCCTTTTTCAGAGCCTCCTTTGCTAAATATTCTTCTATTATTTTTTGTTTCTCAAGCTCTTTTAGCTCTTTATTTTCCTGAGCTTTTCTTTCTTTTGCTTCCTGACGCTTCATTTTTTCTTTTTTTTTTATCTCCTCACGATAAATCGTCAGTTTGTCTACTATAGTCAAGAAATAGTCTTTTATTTCTTGACTAATACTATTATGTTTTTCAAGTACCTGATTGTCTAGACCTTTTAGAAAATCTAAATCGTCAGCATTCTCATCATCTTGAAGAAAGCATATTAATTCCTTTTTAGTCTTGAACTTTAATTTCTTTACAAAATCGGCATTACATATTGAATCCAAATTTGGTAAACCTATCGATTTTAAATTTGACGACATTTTCAGCTCCTTTTTATATATATTATGAATTAGTGTATATTAGTAGAGATATTATAATCAATTTTTTAGATATAAGAGGTGGTAGGAATATACATAATTTATGTTTATACGTTAAATTAAGTAGATTATAAATATAAAATAATATTAGAATGCCACCAGGTTCTAGTTTTAAAGTGTGTCCCGGTTGTGGATTTCATAACCAGATTCAAATAGGTCATCTTGATGAATTACAATATTTTAGAGTTATGTTATTGGATCGTGATCAGAAAGATTTTTTTTGCAAAGTTGATTGTTTTCAGAAATATCTTAAAAAAACATACAATAATTCGTCTAAATTAAATGATGATCTACTTTATCTATTAAATTCAGAATTGAAACAAACTAGATTAAAGTTCGCCCTAGAAAAAGAGAAAGAGAATCGTCAAAAAATTAGTAATTATAACAATAACAATTATAAACTAACTGAAAATCCAACTGATTTTAAAAATTATCAATATAACACTAAACGAAGATCCTCTCATGTTAATACCAAAACTAATGTAGTTGACATTTATACTTAATTTTTTTTATACCAAAACTAATGTAGTTGACATTTATACTTAATTTTTTTCTATTTTATATTCATTAAAGCGCCTAATTTATATTCATTTTTTAGGTACTTTGTTTCAATTTTACCTTTAGGAGCATAATCATATGGTTTAATGAGATCCCATTCTATTTCATTTTTAAATATTTCTGCTTTTTGATATAAATAAGAAACTAAAGCACTACAAATAAATTTATCTATTCGATGATTATCACCCCAATTTAGGTTTATTTCAGCTCTAAATAAGTCCCATAAACGGTCATCATAACCATGATCTCTAATTTTGGGCCAAATTTCTTTCAAAGTTTTTGACATTTTGACATGAGCATTATTTATTTTACATCCTAAATCTGATAAACTTTCTTCTGATACTATTTTTTCCAGCTTTCGATAATAAATGCGACCGATATATGAGTCTATTACTTTTTTCAAATTTACTACCTGAACTCCATAACAGATCCGATGTTCTATTGCATCTGGAAATTTCTCAGTCCCCGATTCCAACATATAAAGACCCTTTAGTTCAGGCTTTAGATAAATTGGATCCTTCAGAACAATCCCAATGTGTGAATAATCAGACCAAGTTGCCCATTCAACTACGTAACTAAACCAGAAACCTTGTCCATTAAAAAGTAAAATATCACCAGTTTGAAAATGATCCAAAAAAGATTCATCCATGTTTATACACTATTATTTACTTGATGTAATATATTATTAAATTAGAATTTAAGGAAATACATTATAAATTTTATTAGGCTATTATATATTTATATTATGAGTTATATTCCCCCTGCTCAGTTTGCATTTAATCCACCTCCTCCACCCATTACTGCTCCTCCTCCCAAAAGTAATATGGGTAAAATGATACTAATTGGGCTTTTGGTGTTTTTTGTTTTGGCTATTGTGGGAACTATAATAGGATTATCTGTTTGGTACTTTTGGCCTGCCTCAGAAGATGAAAATACTGAAAATAATAATAATGATACCACTACTGACCCTTGTGATCTTAATTCTAATGAAAGATCTTGTGATGTTTATAATGTTGCAGAGTTGAATGGTACTAAATATGTTTGCCCTGAAAATTATACTTTGATAGATGGTTATAAACCTGGTGGTTTAAAAGGTCCTGTATGTCATATGAATAATGGAGCTCAAAATACACCAAAAACTTGTGATACCTTTAAAGATCCAGGTTGCGATTTTAGAAAATATGATGTTCCATGTATGGGTTTATGGCCTGAAGATAAATACAAAGGAACATCATATTATTCTAAATGGTTGGTGGTTAATGCTATGCCTGCCTCTGAAGTGTGTGGCAAATAAACTTTTTTTTATCAAGACTCATATTATATTACCTTTCTTCATCATTTCTTTCTTCAACACATTCATTCTTCATGTTAGGTCCTATTACTCAAGAGCTTTTTGATCAAATTATCAATCAGGTCAAACATCCTGAAACCCAAGCTAAAATGGAACAACATTTAATTGATCCCATTATTTCTTACTTACATAGCAAGGTTCGTCCATATTTACAATTTTTAGGTTTATTAATGGGGATTATAATATTTCTGTTAATTTTGTCTATATTTATAAATTTAAAACGTTAGTAGATGAAAAAAATTGAATTATATTAGCTTGTTTTTAATATTATTCCACTATAATTTTTATAATTTATGACTGAATATCGAATTACTAGAAATTATTTACATTTGTTATTCAGTTTATTTTGGGATGACACAGATGGACCTTGTTTTAATTGTTTGATAGAATGGACTCAAAATGATATTATTATCTTACAAACTCTACAAATATTAGCCAAAAAATATCAAGCTAGGGTTAAACGTTTATTCCCTCATGGATTTTCTCCCCCTCATTTTCTTCCTGGCCATTATTTTCATAGAGCTTATGCTGATTTTAATGATTATACCGGTTGTTTAATTGGTCTACCAATATATTTGGATGGATTAGTAAAAATAAGAGTTGTGGCTAGATTATGTCAAAATGGATGTTATGCTTTAGCTATTAAATATGATCAGTTTTTAGAAGGTAATCGTCAAATTGTTATAGTCGAAATTATTCGCGAATTAACCACTCCCAAAGGACTAAATATTTTTAGCCCTTTTTATATGGATATAATGAACCAAAAACAAGAAGCCTATCACGATACAGTTAAAAAAAAATTTCCAATGTATTATCATATTGACCCTAATAAGTATTTATATCCTTCAGGGGATTCGTTTCATTATAGATTGAATTCATAAAAGATGATCGGTTTTTTGATTATTATGTAGGATATTATTATAGATACTTATCTACTTTGTATTTTCGAAATATGGCTAGTTATAGTAATTGTTCTTCTGAATTCCACTTTTTAGGTTTTATGAATCAAGTTAACCGTAGTAGTCGTGTTATCAGACTCTTTGGTAAAAAATTATCTGATGGTAAGGGTTTCGGACAATATTTTATCACCGATGATGTTCACCCTTATCAAAGAGTTACTTTAACCCCTGGTACTGCTAACTTAAAGACTAATCAGCGTGTTTGTGTTCCTGGATATAGTATCCCATTTGTAGTACAGTTATATGAAACACCACGTTTAATGTATTGTTGTTAAAAATATAAAGTCATACATAAACATAAACATAATATTTTTGATTTTATTTATATATAAATATATATATAAATATATATAAATAAATGAAATTAGCTATCGTGGGTTGGCGCAAATTTAACGACTTCCGTTCATTTGAAACAGAACTCAATAAAACTCTTGATCAATGGCAAATTAAATTAGAATCTATTGAAATGGTCATTTCTGGTGGAGCTATGGGAACAGATAGTTTGGCTAGTAAATGGGCGAAATCTCATAAAATCCCCCTCAAAGTTTTTTATCCAGATTGGGATAAACATGGTAAAAAAGCTGGACCCCTCAGAAATTCTCAAATTGTTGATGAATGTACTCATATTATTGCTTTCCCTTCTAGACAAGGTCGTGGAACTCAAGATAGTATCCGTAAGGCAAAACAAAATAAAAAAATCATGGCTATACATTGGATAGGAGATTAAAAAAATAGCTATAATTTTATATTAAATAGCTGAAAATAAATGCTTTGCATTTGATAATTTTTGATTTAAAATTCATAATTAAATCAAACAAAAAATGTCAGAGCAAAATTCAAAAATTAAAATTAAACCCAAAATTAAATTAAAAATATTTAGATCAAATTATAGTAGAGACATTTCTAAAATTAATCATAATCCTAAAAATAAAATTTCTATGACTAACATTTCCCCTTATATTAATTCTTCTATTAAAAAACCTAAAATTAACATTCCTGATACTAATGAATCTCCAAATAAACAAACTATAATTAAGAAACCTAAAATTAATATAAAAAAATCTAAATCTATAAATAATAATTTCGAAAATTCTAATAATAATTCTGAAAATTCTAATAACATTAATAATGCTATCCAACATGAAACTGATAATAAAATTAATTTGAAAATTCAATTAAAACCTGTTTCCAAACAGAAATGGATTGAGAAACGTAAAGTTCCTTGGCTAATGAATTCCCAGGAATATCTACAATTAGAGAAATGTAATTGCTTAAAATGGTGTATCCCTAGTTTGAATATTCAAGATCTTTTAATTTTATCGAATATTTGTTGGGAAATGCGAATTTTCATCTGGGAAAAATTCAAGTTGATTTGGGTCCCTCCTCAAATACCTATCACTTTATATCCTCATCAAATTGAATCATTATTATGGATGCGGTCTTGCGAAATGAATGATCAAGAAAATCCTAATAATCTTCACCAAAACAAATTTTTATTTAAAAAGGGAAAAGGTTTAATCCCTAATCATAATAATAATACTCTCCTTCATAATAATGATTCACTTAATACTATCCTTAATAACAAGGATTCACTAGATGATAATTCTGACTCAGAATCTGACTCCGAGGATGCGGATGAGGATGAGGAAGAGGATGAGGATGAGGATATTAATAAATATAATAGTGCTGTCGTTACCGACTCTAGTAAATTAGGTTGGCGTGGTATACGTGGGGGTATTCTTTCTTTACGAATGGGATTGGGTAAAACTATTACTGCTACCTCTTTATGTTTGATGGAACGGAAAGATCGAGTTACTAAATTACCGAATTTAATAGTGGTACCAAAAACATTAATATTAGAATGGAAATATCATTTTCAGCATTTTTATGGGGATCGAGTTAAAGTTTTGTATTATCATCGAGATTATTTAACATCTAGTAAAATAGATAATATACAAATTTCGGAATTACAGCAATATGATTTCATTGTTACTAGTTATGATTTCCTTCGTGCCATTTCTAATCGATATGAATTATGGAAATCTGTCATTGAATGGACTGAAACCGGTAAGCGTCGTAAGATTCTAATTAGAAATAAACCAGATTGGGAAGATGTTAAATGGGGCCAATTTTATGGTCCTCTCCTATTTTTTATGTTACCTTGGAAACGCATTATTTGTGACGAAAGTCAACATTTTGCTAATCCATCCACTCGTCTTTTTGAGGCTATGTGTTCTCTTTATGCTGATCATAAATGGTGTTTAACTGGCACTCCTATGAAAAATAACTTTAAGGATATTTGGGCTCAGTTACGTTGGTGTGGCCTTGATTTTAGTTATAAATATAATCGATCGCGAAATGGCCTCAGAAGAGGTTATATTCCAACTCCATGGACAATATCTAGTCTCAAAACATACAAACAGAATATGGCTGATGGTTATTTTCAACGCATCAATATCCAACATTTTCATATTGATCAACATAATTTATGGAAATCATGGATGTATCGTGGATTTAATATTGATGATCGAATTTTACAATATGAATATAAGGATACCAATATTAAATTACCTCCTCTAAATGAAGTTAGGATACCTGTTGAACTTAGTAAAGAAGAATGGCTAATTTATCAAGAAGTTTTTGATCAAACTATTAAAACATTTCAAGGTTATATGTCCGGAGGTAATCGAGGACTTAATCGCACTACCAATAGTGGTATCACTTATGCTAATGTCCTAGCCAAATTTACCAGATTGCGACAAATCTGTATTGCACCACATTTAATCACTCTAGAAAGTAAACGAGAAGCCATCTCTGGTAAACTCAAAATTGATCAAGAATTAAAGAAAAACTTAAATGAAATTACTAAAGGACGCGAAAATAAACTTCGCAATCCTCATACATCATATGGTATTTATAGTAGTAAAATTAGCAAAACATTAGATATTATTAATTCCATTTTTACTAAAGATAATCATAATCTTGACAAAGTTCTCATTTTCACTAATTTCTTAGGTGCTATTGACCTCTTGAAATTAGCATTACGTGAAAGAATGGGAATTCACAATGTTTTAGTTCTAGATGGCTCTAGTAAAGATAGAGGTAATATCGTCAAAAAGTTTCAACTAGATCACTCATTTCGTATTCTTATACTTAACTATGCTGTTGGAGCGCAAGGTCTTAATTTAACTGCTGGTAATCATGTTATTCTTATGAATCAATGGTGGTGTCCTACTGTTCATAAACAAGCTGTAGCTAGAGCCTGGAGAATAGGACAGGATCGACCAGTCAAAGTATATAAATTAATTACCTCAAGAACTATTGAGGAAAACATGATCGAAAAATACAATAACCAGAAAATTCAACAAATCGACGACCTTTATGATGGTCAAGAAGTCAAATTAGACAAATATATCATGGGACAAATCTTAGGAACTAATGGTAATAGTTGTATTAATATTGGTTATTATTGATAGAAAAAATATCAAAAAGATTATAACTTTGTTTTCCCAAAGTTATAATAAAGAACAAAGTACAAAAATATTAGAAAGATTATGGTATCAAAACTTTGGTTTCTGAGTATAAAATCTAAAAAATATATTTTGAATAAAATACATTATAAATCATTTTTCAAAAATATACAAAAATATATTTTGAATAAAATATATTATAAATCATTTTTCAAAAATCTCAATAATATAAAATATATTTTCTTAAACTTTTAATAAAATATATTTTGAATAAAATACATTATAAATCATTTTCCAAAAATCTCAATAATATAAAATATATTTTCTTAAACTTTTAATAATCTTTGTTTTTTCAAAGTTTTTATTTTGAAATAAATAATTACTTTTAATAACAAAGTTATTATTTTTTTTCTTTATCAACCATTTTTTTTATCAATTCGTTAATATTCGATTTTAAGTCAAACAGATTTTTTTTTTCATCATAAAGATATGAAGTAAATAATTTTTGTTTATTATTGGTTTTTCGTTTTAACCAAGGTATTTTTGAATAATGAAATTCCAGAAAATTTTTATAATCTTCCCTCAATTCATCAACTAATCTTTTATCATCTAAATTTGATACTATTTTCCAATTATGCCCATTCTTGCAACATAAACTACCATCTCTATCTTCATACTTATAAATTTTATAACAATGAGGACAACGCGATTGACTTAAAGATGTTGATAGTTCCATTAATATATTAATAAATATTAATTTATTTTAGATTGAATTACTTTGTATTTTATGAACATACAAAGTAATTATTATTTTTTTACATTTTATTCTACCAATATTGTCTCTATCAATTGATAAGAACCCCTAGTTATATTATCATGTGCATAAATACTTTGATTATCTTTCAGATCTTGATATATTTTTTCAATTTCATCGGGATCTTCTAAATATCCTGCCTCTTCCGAAATTATATATTGAATTGCCAAATCTTGACTTGTAAATGTTAAGATTTTATCTATTTCTCCTGATTCTACATTTAATATACATAGAGCTATTAAAGATGTCATTTTACTAAATATGTATAAATAAATCAATTATTATGTTTAGACTTTCAATTCCAAAACTTCGATTTGCTCCTCTTTTTTGGTTAAGTAATTAAACCCTTTTTTTGTCCATTTTATCAAATATTTTAGTATTATCCAGATTCCTTTTAATAGCAGTATCATTAGTATTAATATTATTAATGGTGATGTCCCTGCCAAAAAAGAGTATCCATTAAATAGCCAAAATTGATTTTCCTTCGGAATTACCCCGACAAGACCATAAAATTGATAATGAAAATTACCTAACAAATGTAATGACAAGACCCATGGTATAAATGCTATTAATTTTCGTGGCCTTTTCAAACTTATTTTTTTAGTATAAAAATCGTCAACTAAGAAAATTAAAATTATAGATGACCATGAAAAGATAATAAAAACTAAATATAAAATATCTATTACAACCATTCCTTCATTATCAAGACCCGGAAATAATAAAATATTACTACCTACTTTTTTATTTCCCCCCAGTAAAAAATCCCTGTTCCATGATTTAATAAAATTAGTTCCACCAGCCAATAAAACTAAAAATAGAAGATAAACTAAGTATCCAAATATATACAAAATGTAATGTAATCTTATTCTTTTTGTTATTGTTTTTATTTGATACTCGTAATTGCAATATTCACATTTATTATTTTCGCAATACTTCATGTTAATACAATTGCGATGAACTTTCATAAATTTACATTTACAAGGCGTTATCAATGAATTATCTTTTGTTTTTTCATTGCAAATGAAACAAATACCTGGTTTTCTTTGCAAAACATATTTTGATTTGCATATTCCACAAAATTCTTGTTTTTTTACCCATTTTTTAAGACACTTTCTATGAATAAATCCAAATGAACAATTGCAAGGATAATATTTTTCCTCTTCTTTAATTTTACCATGACAATAATAACAATTATTATCATAAAGATTATTTGAATTTTCTACTTCCGAATCAGTCGAAAAATTACTTTTATTTTCTACTGAATTGAATCCTTCCGAATCACTAGAAAAATCACTTGAATTTCCTCGTGAATCTGAATCATAAACACCCATTTTTTTTTTGGAATCATAAATTTTTAAAAAATAAATCATTTTTTTCTGTGAGTCTAAGATATAGAATAAATGGTCAAAGCTTTTGGACACGATATTAATTTTGACACCCTAGGAAATATATGTTTAGGTACTAGTTTAGGATTAGCTAGTGGTTATAGTTATCATAAATATTCGCGATTTACTTCTATGGGTTTTGGACTTAGTTTTTTAGTTACGGGTTTAAAAAAGAAAGTGATTGAGTATTTGGACCTTAATAAAGATGGAAAAATCGATTATCAAGATATTGAAATTGTTGAAGATTCTCTCGGATTAAATATTACCTGGCTTGGAGCCTTTACTTTCGTTGGAGGCTTCGGTACCGGTTATTTTATAGGGGGTTATTTTTAGAGAGTAAATTATAGATATATACGGCAAGATTTTCATTTACTGAATTATAGTCCAGATTTTACTAATTCATGTAGTGTCAATAATCCCACTAACTCGTCTGTTTTTGGATCTATTACAGGCATCTCTTTGATCCTTTTTTTCCCTTGTTCTGGATCATTACGTTCCATTAGTTCCATACATTCGAAAGCTAATTGATTGGGTTTACAAGAGAATGGTTTTGGAATCATTAACTTTTGAAGTGGTAGATGCAGAGCTTCTGATCCATGTTTTTCTATTGCTCGGCGTAGATCACCATCTGTAAATATGCCAATTAAATTAGGATTTTTACCTGAGATAATTAAAAGACATCCACATCTTTTAGCTGACATCTTTTGAATCTCATTTATTAATAATTGATCAGGATAAGCTAAAGGAAGCTCTGAATATCCTCTCATTACATCTTTTACTTTAAGTGTTAGACGTTTACCAATTCGTCCAGCTGGATGATTTAAAGCATATTCCTCTCTTGTCAAATTTGTTTGACGCATCAAATAAGATACTGCTATATTTCCAAATAAAAGTTGTATTACGCTCGAAGTCGTTGGAGCTAAATCAAAAGGACATAATTCCCTTTGAAGTGGTAAATAAAAACTCTGATCAGCTTGTTCAGCTAATAGAGATTTTCCATTTGAAGTTATACATATTATTTTTGCCTCCTTTGCTTTCGCTGGTGGTACTAACTTCAATAATTCATCCGTTTGACCTGATCTTGATAACAATATTAAACTATCTCTTCTCGTTAGGACTCCTAAATCACCATGAAGAGCGTCTGTAGGAGATAAATACATGGCCCGAATCCCAATAGAAACCAACAATTGAGAAATAATTTGAGCTATAATTCCACTTTTACCCATTCCAGTTAAATAAGATAAACCTTGGTTTTGAGATGTTGTTAGTAAAATTTCCGCAAACTCCTCAATATGATATGCTTTCAAATATTTGAAAAAATACTTTAAATGTTCTTCTTGTTCTTCAATAAGAGTTACAGCATTAGGTTTGTTATATGACATAAATAATATTATTTATTATCAATGATATTTTTTTTTATTATGGAAATTAAATAATATAAATAAATCTTTTAATTTTAAATTTATATAAAATTGATTTCTTCTACTTTTTAAATTTTATTTATGAGTTATAATACCTATAATATCCTACGTCCCGTTGACCGCGGTTATTTGCATTTAATATGTGGCTGTATGTTCAGTGGCAAAAGTAGTAGTTTAGTTCGACATCGAAAACGTCATGAGATTGCTCATAAAAAAACTTTATTGGTTAAGTTCGCTGGTGACACCCGCTATGATCAAGACGATGACTCTAAATTACAATCTAGGGCTCACGGAATATTACGCACTCATGATCTGGTTGAGGAACATGAAGCAGTTATTTGTAGTAATTTGGAAGAGTTATTCAAAGGAGAAAATAATAAATTGGTTGCTATTTCCGACGTAATTTGTATTGATGAAATCCAATTTTATTCTGATAATGTCCAAGGATGTCAGAGGTTAGTTGCTATGGGAAAACTCGTCATTGCTTCTGGATTATTCGCCGATTTCCAACGTCAACCATTCCCTGGTATGGCTCAATTAGTAGCTTTATCTGATAGTCCTGAATTTTTAACTGCCATTTGTCACGATTGTTGTTTAGATAATGCTACCTGTAGTTATCGATTAACTTCTGATACATCCCAAGTAGTGATTGGAGGATCTGAAATGTATATTCCGTTATGTCAAATATGTTATAATCTACGTGAAAATAAAAAGGAATAGTTAGGGTTTTCGAATTGTTTCTTCTTTTCTAATTTTATAGTTGTATAATACTTTTTGGCTAATATGGGTCTTAATTTTATTAATTTTTTTATCGTCTTGTTGGTCGGGGTCTTCCTTGTCCAGGGACAAATTGCCCAGATTTGGTCACCTCAAGACAATGCTTTGCAGACACTATTCTTACGTACTTTAGCCCATGGAGACTTCCTTCACTTGCTCGCTAACCTTTTTGGTCTTTGGAAAGTCAGGGGGTTAAGTGAGAGCTTTACCTGGTGGCAAACTCTGATTATGATTTTGTTTATTTGGGTGGCTTCCACCCTGGGTCTTTATTTGATTAAAATGATTGGAGGTAAAGGAGATGGCAGAATTACTATTGGGTTCTCTGGTGTCCTATTTGGTTTATTTGTGGTCTATTATTACTTACAAAGTAACAATATGTCAGGGGTGTTGTTAACCTTGTTTCAGGGTATCTTGCCACATTTGCTGGTACCAGGGATAAGTTTTGAGGGACACTTGGCTGGTATTCTGGCCGGTTGGTTATATACGACTCTGTTTTTGTAATTGGTTAGTAGAGGACGGTAGGATATAACTTGGTGGAACTTTAGTCGACGAGAAATGCTCATTATATATTTTTTAGTATATAGTCGGCGTTTTAAGGTGTAAAAATATAATACTTGTTAGTAACTTTTCATATTTTTTTCCATCTTTTAACACCATTTTTATTTGTAGTAATTATCCAGATATTACCATCGTTCCCTCTCTTTTTCGTTCCAACATTATACAAAGTCGCGGACATACTAGGGCTTGGTCGCTTCTTTTTGGGTGATTTCTTTTTGACTAACTTCCGAATTGGCAGTTTTATTTTAAGGATTCTGTTATAATTAGTTTTGTTTTTGGTTGGATTCTCTAATATTTCTGGACGTTCTAGATAAGCTAAGTTATGATAGAAAAACTGACCTTGGTATTTTTCCATAATTCCATAATTAACTTGTCTGTTAATTAAATCCTCAAACTTAACGGGTTTCCCATAAATTTTAGACATCATATTATAGCAGGCGGTATACATCAAGAATCCATCTTCATTATCCGACACATCATATGTTTTTCCACTTTTGGGGTCAGTGACAAACATTTCTCCATCAAAATTGATGTTCCGTCAAATTTTTTCAGGTGTTACAACTAATAATTTATTTAGCCATCCATGTGAGCTTTTTTTTCCTATACTTTTAATCAATATCCGATAATCTTGATCTGACATTTTAATTTTATATTTTCTAGGATTATCATGTAACTCATCAATCAAATATTCGATTGCTAAACTCCATAAACCATCTGGTAAACCATAATACTTAGCGGATTTATTAGGAAGGTATTTTTTCAATAATATTTTTAATAACCGGCGAATTATACGTTGGGCCACCACATATAAGACAATATATATCACCCGAGCCCATATTTTCGTAATATACTATAGATTGCGAAAATATCTAAGATCTAAGATGAAAAATTCAGAAAATTTAGCGACCTACTTTGTCCTCCACATCTTCATCATCATTATCGTCATGTTTTTCTAATTCACCTTCATCTTTTCCTGGCGCTTTGGACTCCTGCGCTGCTGGAGTAGCCTGAGCACCAAATGATTTAACCATTACCTGGTTAACTAGTTGAATTGATTGATGTAGTAAATTGGCATCCGCTAAAGTATAAACACCCTTTGTTTGAGCAATATTAATACCTTGGATAAGTACATTGATTGCACCAGGAAAATTAAGCTGTTTAGGAGCTTGAGCTTGAGCCGGAGCTGGAGCTGGAGCTGGGTTTGTATTATCTGCAGTAGTAGAAGTAGAAGTAGAAGTAGAAGAAGAACTCATTAAATTTAATTCTAAATGAATTTGTGTTTAGGACTTATATAATTTTATAAAGAATATATTTTTTTCTTTTTTTGACGCTCTCAGGGTTATTTAATGTTTATTTTGTTGGTTTTTAAACATATATTAATTATATTCTAATTATCATGGTTAAATTATCTAAAAAACAGAAATTATTTACTCATGTTTTAAAACAAGCCAAGCAAGCTTTGGATTCCATTAACGTCCCTTTTCATATTTCTGATGGTACTGCACTAGGATGTTACAGAGAAGAACGATTCATTGAATTCGATCCAGATATTGATTTGGGTATTTTTGATGACCATTATACAGATGAAATTATTCCTGCAATGCTCAAATTCGGTTTTCAATTCATCAAAACATATGGTGAAGTCGATAATGGTTTAGAATTCACCTTTAAATACGTCGGAAATCCCATTAATTCAAATAATGAAACACCTCTTATCCAACATGCTAATCATTTTCAAAATGATGATGAAACTATCAGTGGAAGTATGAGTATGAGTGCTAGTGAGGAGGAAATTTTAGAAGGTGAGACAGAGGAAATTCCAGATAGTGACACAGATACAATTTTAGAAGCTGAGACTGAGACTGAGACTGAGACTGAGACTGAGACTGAGACTGAGACTGAGACTGAGACTGAGACTGAGACTGAGACTGAGACTGAGACTGAGACTGAGGATGTGGTTGCCTTGACAAAAAATGGCAATTCATTTAGCATTACAAAAGATGATCAAGGAATTCATTTAGATATTTTTGTAGTTTATCGAACACCTGAATATTTTTGGTATGCTGTTTATACTTATCCTGATAGAAAACAATTACGTTATAAATTTAGTCCATTTGTTTGTCATAATCTTGATTTTATGGGTATGCAAATTAGAGTACCTGAAGTTCGTTATTTATCTGAAATTTATGGAAATTGGAGGAAAGAGGTAAAAAATTTCAGGTTTGATAGGACTCGAAACATTTGTCGTCCTAAATTATTTAAGATGTTCCAAGGACATAAATATGATCATTTATGGGAAAAAGATGTAACTATTGGTGTTAAGACTTTTATGCGTCCAAATAAATTGGAAAAATGTTTGAAAAGTATTCGTCGTTTTTATAAAGATATAAAGATTTTGGTGGCAGATGATAGTAAGTTGAATATCAAAGAAAAAAATAAAAGAATATGTGAGGAATTTGGAGCTATATATTGTGAGTTAGATTGGGATGTGGGACTTTCAGCTGGAAGGAATTTTATGGTTAAAAAATGCGATACCAAATATTATATTACTTTGGATGATGATAGTATAATTAAAGCAGGTACCAATCTTAAACTCTTTTATCTATTTTTAGAAAAAAAACACAATTTTAACATTATTGGTGGTAAATGTCGAAATCGCCCTTCTTTCGTTTGTACTTATAGTCATTATTCTCCTGATAAACGCAAATTATATTATTATGGAGTTGGTAAGGGAAAGGTAAATGGTGGAGGTTGTTCAGCTTGGAAAACGGATAGGGTAATGAATTTTTTCATGGGAAGGAGAGAAACATTGTGTAAGAATCTCTGGGATGTAGATTTAAAATTATGTGAACATAACAATTTTTTTATCCGTGGCTGGAAAAATAATATCTTTAAAATTGCTTTCACTCCCCAAGTTGTTTTATATGAAGATATGTCTCGTGGCGGTACCTATTTGAAATATCGTAAAAGATATCAAAAATACCGCGAAATTACCTGGTCTAAAACTGGTCGCTTAGTTAAATTAAATGGTAAACCAAAGAATATGAAAAAAACCACTGATAAAATTAAACCTTCTACTTCTACTACTAAACCCAAACTTCGTCCCAAAATACCAGGTCGAAAAGTTTTAGTTAGTGGAGACAAGAAAAAAACGCGTGCAAAAAAGAAACATAACAATAAGAATATAAGAATAAAAAAAAAGAATTAGCATAAAATATAAAAATATATTATTTACATAGTAAAAATCAGGGGAGTTTCATCTCATATAAAAAATTGATTGATTTATTGATTTTAAGTTTTATAAATATAACGCTTGTCAGATCATTAATATTTCTACTTCTTATAGTGTTATGACTTCTGATTTTATATTACCTCAGGCCAATAACAAATATTTGGATACCCGTTTGGGTAGTAAATTAGGGACTGATTTGTCGTTACATGAAGGTATATTGATAGGTTTTATGGCGGATAATCATTATATACGTAACAATGAAGTGGATGAGAAATTGGATGAAATTGAGAAAATGAAACGTTATAGTTTTGTAATGGAGGAAAAAAATATTCTCTATTACAATGATTATATTAAGAAAGTTGCTAAGACCGTACCTATTACTGTCTTAGAACAAGTTACAGACCTACGTTCAACAGAGTATGGAATTGAGAATGAAGAAGGTGAATTTCAAACTATCGATCAACTGGTAGCTTTTTTACCTGTTAGTTTTCGTTTATATAATTCTAAATGCCAATCTTATCGTTTGATATTGGAGCATTTACTTAAGGTTTTTTCAGACATGGACTATATGTGTATGAAAACACCTTTAGGTGTATTTCAAGTTGATCAGGCTATTGAAAATCTGTTTGAATTGGAAAAACAATTTTGGAATCGAATGAATGTTAAAAGATATGAGTCTGATAATAAGGCTCCTGCACCTGAACAAGCTAAGGCTTGTCTTAATTGGTTATTATCTCGTCGTATCAAAAATAAAACTTATAAACACACTAATGATTATGATCAAATTATTAAGGATATTGATGATGCTGAATTTCAAGATGCATCTGATTCTTGGTACAGTGCTGGAGTAAAACCGGAAGACACCTTCGAAAAAGAAAGTTCATTTCAAAAATGGAAAGATACGTTAGGTATTTCTCCATTACCAGTAGAAGACTATCAAAAATTTTTCACTTATGAACAGACTAAAGTTTTATTCCGTTGTTTAGAAATTTATCCTGAATATTTTATTAAAATTTGTGGACTTTTTATGTCTTCATTTCAATTATGTCATCTTATTATTTTTGGTGGTGAATTGCAAGGTACTAATTGGATTATTGATAAATTCGTCAATTTTATGGCTGATATTAAATATAAAAGAATTTGGGATAAAATATTTGATGGTTATTATCGTTCTGATGGTTCTTCATCCTTTTATAATGATGGTTTTAAAGATAAAATTTCTCATGGTGGACAACGAATTTTTCGCTTAATGTCAGCCATACTTTATTTTGAAGAACGTTTACTCGCTGGCAAAATTACAAACAATCACCGTTGTTTATTACCAATTAGCTTTTCTAGTAGTTTACCCTTTATTAGTCTTAGAAATAATTATAACTATTACAATTACAATTACGGTTTAAGTAAAATGCCTTTTTGGTATCAAACTTGTGCTAATTTTTATTTTCCACTTAATCTCAACACTAAAATTAACTATAATACTCCCTATGACTATAAAAATACTGCTACAAAGATTTGTGATCTTAACGAATTTAATCTTCGATTTAATATTCTCTCTGGCGGTATGTTGGATGGCCTTGATTGGAAAGGTCTAGATGTTTATTTCACTGGTGCCGGAGCTGAAATGTGTTATTATCGTAATGGTTATTTTCCGTTTGAATTTCTAGTATCAGAACATCCAAACAATCCTTATCTAGGATCTGATATAGATTTAGGAATTAGGATAGATCCAACAGATCTAGGTTTAGATTTGAAAGAAGATGACAACGAAAAAAAAATTCATAACCAAGAAATTATTCAAGCAGAACTACGTAAACGCGCTGATCTTATTCTAAATATCGTCAAAAATAATTATGGTTTAAAAGACCTCAAATTAATTTCTAGAAATACACGATGGATTATTAAACATCCTGATTTACCTCGCGAATTAGATATCTTTTCCTTTTCAGATCAACCCGGGGCTCTCATTTATAACTATCATATGCCTACCTGTCGTGTTGTCGCTCAACCTATTCCTTCTGATTTAGGTGGACAAGTTCGAATGTTAAGTTCAGCTTGTCTTTCTGCTATGATGGGTACTTGTATAGATCGTAGATGGTTTACCAGCAAAAAATCCATACATAATCGCATCATGAAACAATTTAAAAGAGGAATTGGTTTGATTATGAATCCACACGAGACTAAAGTGGTTGTTCAATATATTTATCATTATCAGAAATCAAATCCTGATCAAATTACCATTCTTAATTCTGTCCCTCGTTTATTAGAAATTGATGGACAGATTCCTAATGTTTATTGGAAACGTTTTGGTAATTTCTTTTATAATAATGGAATAGGTTTTGAATTTTTTATGAGTCAAAATAATTTACATAACAATTCAAGAAATAATCGTAAACTAGCTGAACTAGTTTCTTTACTCAATTTTCAATTTAAATGATATTAAAATATTTTATTTATTATTATTTTATAACTTTGAAAAAAACCAAAGCTATAAAATTTTTTTCATAACTTTGGAAAAACACAAAATTTAAAAAATAAATAATATAAAAATATTTTACTATGTTTATTATTTCATAACTTTGGAAAAACACAAAATTTAAAAATAAATAATATAAAAATATTTTACCATGCTTATTTTTTTATTATAATCTAAATAATTTTTTCAAATAAAATAAATTATTATATTTTATTTATTATTTTACTTTGTTTTTACTCAAAATAATTATTTTATTTATTATATTTTATTTATTATTTTATTTAATTATTTTATTAATTATATTTTATTTATTATTTTATTTAATTATTTTATTAATTATATTTTATTTATTATTTTACTTTGTTTTTATTCAAAGTAATTATTTTATTTATTATATTTTATTTATTATTTTATTTATTATTTTATTATTTT
>Ga0209943_1000121_pt1 | contig 52620 bp, 47 predicted proteins | sample SalPonR1_B_D2_MG_FD_185698 | JGI IMG/M metagenome (GOLD analysis project Ga0209943, IMG submission 185698) | Salt pond soil microbial communities from South San Francisco under conditions of wetland restoration - Salt Pond MetaG R1_B_D2_MG... ... | reverse complement strand
GCTCGGCTCCCGGGTCGGGCGCGCGGAGCTGTTCTGCCCGCAGGACAGCCTGCAGGGCTGGCGACGCCGGCTGGTGCCGCCGCTGCCGGGAGACCGCACCCAGCGTCTGTGGTTTCCGCGACCGTTCCGGCTCTGGCGTCGGGTGACCGCGCTGGCGCCCCATGCGCTCGTGGTGCCGACCCCCGGCCCGTTCGGCCTGATGGGACTGCTGGCGGCCCGGCGCCTGGGCATCCCGCTGATCACCGGCTTCCATACCCATTTCGAGCAGCTGGCGGAGATCTACTGGAGAGACGCTTTCGGTCGACTCAGCCGCAGCTACCTGGAACGCTGTCACCGGCTGCTGTTCCGGCACAGCGCGCTGGTCCTGGCCAACTCGCCGGAGATGGCCCGCCTGGCCGACCGCCTCGGCGCCCGCGGCGCGCGGCTGATGGGCACCTCGGTGCCGCGGGAGTTCCTGGACCGTCCGCTCGCAGAGCCCGGGCCCGAAGTGCGCCGGCTCCTGTTCGCCGGGCGGCTGGCCGCGGAGAAGAACCTGCCTGCCGTGCTGGAGGTGGCCGAACGGCTGCCGGGCCTGCGGGTCAGCATCGCAGGCGACGGACCCATGCGCCCGGCCGTCGAGGCCGCAGCCGCGCGGCTGCCCAATCTGGATTACCTGGGCTGGGTGCCCCGGGAGCGGCTGGTCGACACGCTGGACGCCCACGATATGCTGCTGCTGCCCTCCCGGATCGAGTCGTTCGGCACCGTGGCACTCGAGGGCATGGCCCGCGGCCGGCCGGTCATCGTCTCCGGCGACTGCGGCATCGCCGAATGGCCCGAACTCGAAGCCGGACTGTTCCGCATCGGCGCCGATGAGAGCGTCGTGCAGGCCGTCATGCGGGCCTGCGCGGCGGCACCGGCGGCGCGCGCCGAGATGAGCCGTCGGGCCCACCTGGCCGCGCGCCGGCTGAACGACTGGAATCTGCGCACCTGGATCGGCTGGCTGCAGGGAGACGCCGACGGTGGCTGAGACCGCGCCGGGGGTCCTTATCTCGGTGCACGACGTGATGCCGGAAACCCTGGGCCGGGTGGCCGGCATCCTCGGCGCACTCGAGGCCGCCGGCGCCGGCGGCGCCAGCCTGCTCGTCGTGCCCGGCGTCGGCTGGACGGCCGAGACGCTGGATCGGCTGCACGGCTTGCTGGCCCGGGGCCATACCTTGGCCGGACACGGCTGGCAGCACAGATGCCCCCGGATCCGGGGGCTCGGGCACCGCCTGCACAGCGCGCTCGTCTCCCGTGACGTGGCGGAACATCTGTGCCTGGACGCGGCCGGCATCGAAGCGCTCATACGCCGCTGCGGCGAATGGTTCCCGCGCCACGGACTGCCCCGGCCCGACACCTACGTGCCGCCGGCCTGGGCGATGGGTCGCATCGAGCGGCGGCGTCTCCACGGCCTGGGCTTCCGCTACTTCGAGACCCTCACCGGCTTCTACGACGCCGGCACCGGCCGCTTCCGCCGCCTGCCGCTCGCCGGCTTCGAGGCGGACACACGCTTCAGGGCGCTGGTGCTGCGCGGGCTCAACCGGGCGGCCCTCGCCCTGGCGGCGCCGGGGAGACCGCTGCGGCTCGCCATTCACCCCCATGACCCCGAGCTGCTGCTGGCCCGCGACCTGGAGCGCCTTATCGCCATGGCGGCGTCCCGTAGCCGCCCGCTCGCCGCCCGAGCGCGGGCCGGCTGAACCTGCAAGGCACTGGCGAACCTGCGTCCCGGCGGGTAGCGTATGCGCCGGTTCCGGTCACGACGGCAGACGAGATGAGGCCACGACAACCTTCAGCGGCCGAGGTCAGGCAGCTCCCCGCGCTCATGACTCACGTGATCCCGCCCGACTGGGAAGACCAGAACGGCCACGTGAACATCCGGTTCTACATGACCCTGTTCGAGCGCGGCGGCTGGCCCATGGTGCAGGAGATGGGCATGGAGGACTCCTACTTCCGAGACCGCCGGCAGGGCCTGTTCGACCTGGAGCACCACCTCTATTACCTGAACGAGATCCACGTCGGCGAATCGGTCAGCATCCATGCCCGCCTGGTGGACCGCAGCGAGAAGCGCTTCCACGGCGTGATGTTCGTCATCAACGACAGCCGCGACAACCTGGCGGCCACCCTCGAGTACATCACCAGCGGCGCCGACCTGGCGCACCGTCGCACGGCACCGTTCCCGGCGGACATCGCCGCGCGACTGGACCGACTGGTGGCCGAGCACCGCCAGCTGCCCTGGCAGCCGCCGCTGTGCGGCGTGATGTCGGCCTGACGGAGGGGGGATCAGGTCCTAGAGCGTGGGCGGCGTCTCGCCGATCCGGCCCACATCCAGCACCGGGGAGGCGTCCAGCTTCTCGGCGCCCATCAGGTCCGCCACCCGCTGCAGGGCCGCGACGATGGCGTGGCGCTCCCAGTCCTGCAGGCCGCCGTACTCCTCCAGGAATCGGGTCTGCAGTGCCGTCGGCGCCCTGGCCACGAGCTCACGACCCTCCGGCGTCAGGCTGACCTTGACCTGTCGCCGGTCCTCGCTGCCGCGCCGGCGCACGACGAGGCCGCTCTGCTGCAGCTTGTCGATCATCGAGGTCACCGTGCCCTGGGTGAGACCGACCTTGTAGGCAATGCCGCCCACCGTGAGTTCGCCGGCCATCGACAGCAGCTCCAGCACGAGCAGCTGGGAGGTGGTGAGGCCGGTCTGGCGCGCGAGAGACTTGGCGTCCAGGTCCGTCGCCCGCAGCACCCGGCGCAGCGCGGTCAGCACTTCTTTCTCCAGCATCTCGTCCTTTTCACTCATCGCCCTGTCGCTCTCATCCCCGTTCGCCGGCATCTGCCGGAAGGTTTCCAGGCCCCTGATCTCAGTGATTTTTATGCCCGCCGGGCAGCGCTCACTTGAAAGGAGTACTTTGACCCTCAAATCAATGTTGCGCTACTAATCGCTATTTTCTAAAATTGTAGCGCTATTCGATCAGCTTTTTTAATTGAATATCGAAATATCTGTCAACTAGAACACGCCGGGTGCCCCGCAAGGACCGCGATAGGATTAATATCAGGCTATCGGGTTCGTTCCCGCCTCACCGGACACGCCCAGCGACAGATTCCCCGACCAGGCATATCATGCAAGCAAAAAGAATCCAGAAAGATTCTGCTATCTCCATACGTCCGCCGGTATCGACCGACGGCGCCGCCGTACACGCCCTCATCGGACGCTGCCCGCCGCTGGACACCAACTCCATGTACTGCAACCTGCTGCAGTGCACCCACTTCGGCGCGACGAGCGCGCTGGCGGAGGCGGAGGGCGACGCCGTGGGCTTCGTCTCCGGCTACAGCCCGCCCCCGCACCCGGACGCACTGTTCGTCTGGCAGGTGGCCGTCGACGAACGGGCCCGCGGCCACGGTCTGGCCAAACGGCTCATCATGGACATCCTGGAGCGGCCGGGTAACGAGCATCTGCACTACATCCGCACGACCATCACGGCCCAGAACGAGGCTTCCTGGGCCATGTTCCACGGCCTCGCCCGCAAACTGGACGCGCCTACCGAAGAGCAAGTGCTGTTCGATCAGGACGAGCACTTCGGCGGCGAGCACAAGAGCGAACACGAATTGATTATCGGCCCTTTTGAAATCGAGAGAAACTGAGAGAAAACGAGAAACGTCATGAAAACCACCGTTGAGAAGATCGACCTTTCCAGTAACGCGCACACGGGCGGCGTATTCGCGCGCCTCGAATCGGACGTGCGCTCCTACTGCCGCTCGATCCCGGTCCTGTTCGAGAAAGCGGTCGGCACCGAACTCGTCGATGCCGACGGCAACGTCTACCTGGACTTCCTGGCCGGCGCCGGCAGCCTGAACTACGGCCACAACCATCCGGTGCTGAAAGAGGCACTGATGGACTACATCGCCGGCGACGGCATCGCCCACAGCCTGGACATGCACACCGCGGCGAAGAAGCGCTTCCTCGAGACCTTCCACGAGCGCATCCTGAAGCCGCGCAACCTGGACTACGTGGCCCAGTTCACGGGCCCGACCGGCGCGAACGCCGTCGAGGCGGCGATGAAGCTTGCCCGCAAAGTGACCGGCCGCGAGACCATCGTCGCCTTCACCAACGGCTTCCACGGCGTCACGCTGGGCGCGCTGTCTCTCACCGGCAATCGCCATCACCGGGATGCCGCCGGCGTGTCGATGAGTGGCGTCGTGCGCATGCCGTTCGATGGCTATCTGGGCGAGGGCGTGGACACGCTGGACTACCTGGAGAAAACGCTGGACGACCCGAGCAGCGGCGTGGGCCATCCTGCCGCCGTCATCGTGGAGGCGGTCCAGGGCGAGGGCGGCCTGAACGTCGCCAGCGAGGCCTGGCTGAAGCGCCTGGAGGCGATCTGCCGCGCCCGCGACATCCTGCTCATACTGGACGACATCCAGGCCGGCTGCGGCCGCACCGGCAACTTCTTCAGCTTCGAGCCCTCCGGCATCCGCCCGCACATGGTGACGCTGTCGAAGTCGCTGAGCGCCATGGGCCTGCCTTTCGCGGTACTGCTTATCGAGTCCGATCTCGATGAATGGGAGCCCGGCGAGCACATCGGCACCTTCCGCGGCAACAACCACGCGTTCGTAACCGCCGCCGCCGCACTGGAGCACTTCTGGTCGACGTCGCGCTTCGAGCAGGACGTCAGGCGCAAGGCCGGCATCCTCCGCTCACGGCTGGAGGAGATCGCCGCGGCGTCGCCCCTCGGACTCACCGTCAAGGGTCGCGGTCTCATGAGCGGCATCGCCTGCCCCGACGGCGAAACCGCCGGCAGGGTATGCCGCGCCGCGCTGGAACGCGGTCTCGTGATCGAGACGAGCGGCTCCTTCGACGAGGTGGTCAAGTGCCTGCCGCCGCTCACGATCGGCGACGACGAGCTCGAGCGGGGCCTGACGGCGCTCGCGGATAGCTTCGACGCCGCCGCGGCCAGCGACAGCGCCTGAACGGCGCGAGGAGCACAGCAAGGATGACTCATACCGTAGAGAAGATCGGCGGAACTTCCATCGCCGACAGCGAAGCGGCGCTGAACAACGTCTTTTTGCCGAAGGGCCGCAACGGCGACCCCTACAACCGCATTTTCGTGGTCTCCGCCTACGCGGGCATGACCAACGAGCTGCTGGAGGACAAGAAGTCGAAGGACCCCGGCGTCTACACCTTGTACAGCCACAGCGAATCCGACTGGGCCTGGGGTGACGCGCTGACGAAAGTATGCCGCCGCATGATCGAGAAGAACGAGGAGATCTTCACCGATCCGGGGGTGCGCGAGCCGGCCAACCAGTTCGTGCTCGAGCGCATCGAGGGCGTCAGGAGCTGTCTCATCGACCTGCAGCGGCTGTGTTCCTACGGCCACTTCCATCTCGGCGAGCACATGATGACCGTGCGCGAGATGCTCTCGGCCCTGGGCGAGGCCCACAGCGCTTTCAACACGGCCCTGCTGCTGCGCATGCACGGCGTGGAAGCCCGCTTCGTCGACCTCACCGGCTGGCGCGACGACAAGCCGCGTACGCTGGAGGAGCGCATCGACATCGGCCTGAAGGGCATCGACTTCGAGGCCGAGCTGCCCATCGTCACCGGCTACACCCAGTGCCACAGCGGGCTGTTCCGCGAGTACGGCCGAGGCTACACCGAGGTGACCTTCAGCCACGTCGCGGCCCGCACCGGCGCCAGCGAGGCGATCATCCACAAGGAGTATCACCTCAGCAGCGCCGATCCCCTGATCGTGGGCGAGGACAAGGTGGAGAAGATCGGCAATACCAACTACGACGTCGCCGACCAGCTCTCCAACATGGGCATGGAGGCGGTCCATCCCCGGGCGGCGAAAGTGCTGCGCCAGGCCGAGATTCCGCTGCGCATCCGCAACACCTTCGACCCGGACGATCCGGGCACGGTGATACGGCAGGACTACGTGAGCGACGAGCCCTGCGTGGAGATCGTGACCGGCTGCCGCTCGGTGCTGGCGATCAAGCTGTTCGACCAGGACATCGTCGGCGTGAAAGGCATCGACCGCCGCATCGTCCAGGCACTGGAGGACAACCGGCTGCGCATCGTGACGAAGGACATGAACGCGAACACGGTGACCCACTTCGTCACCGGCACGCTGAGCCGGGCCAGGCACGCCATCGCGGAGCTGGAGCGGCTGTTCCCGCATGCTGACATCGACCTGCGCCGCGTGGGCCTCGTCTCCGTGATCGGGAGCGATCTCAACCGGCCCGGCCTGCTGGCGGACACCGTCGGCTGCCTGCACGAGGGCGGCATCGACGTGATCGCGCTGCACCAGGGCATGCGCCAGGTGGACATTCAGATCATCGTGGACGAGGGCGACTACGACGGGACCATCCGGGTGCTGCACGAGCGGCTGGTGGAGAACCGGGACACCGTGGGCGACCGTAACGCGGCCTGAGCTGCACGCCGTCCCCCGACAGTAACGAATGCGACCGCAGCAATAGCCGATGCTGACCAGCTTCATCGCAGCCATGGCGGTCTTCGTACTGATCGGGCTCGGCTCGGTGATGCGCAGCCGCGGCACCAAGGACGACTACTACCTGGCCAGCCGTGACGTCTCGCCCGCCTTCGCGGGCCTGTCCGCGATCGCCACCAACAACTCCGGCTTCATGTTCATCGGCCTGATGGGCTACACCTATGCGGCCGGCGTCGCGTCGCTGTGGGTCATGGTCGGCTGGATCGTCGGCGACTTCCTGATGTCGCTGGTCATCCACCGGCGGCTGCGTGAATCCACCGAGAAGCACAACGAGGTGACCTTCGCCGGCGTGCTGGCCCGCTGGCACGACACGGACTTCCGCATCCTGCGCATCGTGGTGGCGCTGCTGACGCTCGCCTTCCTGGGCGCCTATGCCGCCGCCCAGCTCACGGCCGGCGGCAAGGCGCTGCAGGCGATGTTCGGCTGGACGCCGAGCAGCGGCGCCATCCTGGTGGCGACCATGGTGGCCCTGTACTGCCTGGCCGGCGGCATCCGGGCCTCGATCTGGACCGACGTGGCCCAGTCGGTGGTCATGTTGTTCGCCATGAGCATCATGCTGGTCGTGGCACTGGTCAGCGTCGGCGGCGTGGGCGCCGCCGTGGAAGAACTCTCCACCGTTCCCGGTTTCCTCGCACCCTTCCCCGACGAACTCAAGCTGCCGGCGCCGAGCGGACCGGTCCTGTTCGTCGTCGGCTGGATGTTCGCGGGCATGAGCGTCATCGGCCAGCCCCACATCATGGTCCGCTTCATGGCGCTGGAGAGCGCCGGCAAGCTGCGCCGCACGCGCATGTACTACTACGGCTTCTTCACCGTGTTCTATACCTTCGCTGCCGGCGTCGGCCTGCTATCCCGCCTGCTGCTGCCCGACCTCGGCAGCATGGACCCCGAGCTCGCGCTGCCCACCATGGCAATGGAGCTGCTGCCGGGGATCTTCGCCGGAATCGTGATCGCCGGTCTGTTTGCGGCCACCATCTCCACTGCCGACTCGCTGGTGCTCAGCTGCTCCTCGGCCCTCACCCACGATCTGCTGCCGCAGAAGATCGAGAAACCGCTGGAGCTGAAGGCCGGTACGCTGTTGATCGTCGTGCTGGCGCTCATCATCGCCCTGAACGGGACGCAGAGTGTATTCGCGCTGGTGATTTTCTCCTGGTCGGCGCTGGCCAGCGCCTTCGGGCCGCTGCTCTACGTCTACTCGCGCGGCCTGCGGGTGGCCGAGAGCCAGGCGTTACTGATGATCGGAGTGGGAGTGGGAGTGGCCATCGGCTGGCGCTGGCTCGGCTGGCACAACGACATCTACGAGGGCATGCCCGGCATGCTCGCCGGCTGGCTCACCTACCACGCCACGCGCCCAATGCTCACCCCAACCGACGACACGGCGGACGCCAAGGCAAGCCAGGAAGTCTGACCCGCCAACAAGTTCAGAAACGCAAGAACCGGGTGCCGGACACCGTTTTCCTTACAATTTGAACTTTCCGCCGCCGCCCTGCAGTCGGGGATCGGGCATGCCGCCGGCGCCTTCCGCGCCCGGCATCACGATGGAAGAAGCCGCATCCCGGCGCATCTCCTCCAGCCGCTTGATCGTGTCCTCGGCCGCCTCGGCGGCGCCGGCGCCGAACTTCCGCGCGGCATCGCCCAGGGAGTTCGCCTCGATCTCGAACGACAGGGGCAGCGCGCCCGCCGGCGTCAGCAGCTGGGTCTGGCCCACGTACTGCACGGCCCGGGAGGTATCCTCCGCGCCCTCGGCGGTGACCGGCGTCATCCGCCGGATCGTCCCCACCCGCTGATCGGTGAAGACCTCCTCCCGATACAGCTCGTCGACGGACATCTCCATTTCTTTCTCGTCGGGGCCCTCGGCCATGTCGCTCATCCTCTCTGGCTGTGAATCCGGAACGGAAGGCTAACAAGTTTGCGCCGCCGCGGCATCTGCGGCGCCCATGGCCGGGCAAAAGTCGCCGCACAAAAAAGGCCGGCACGGCCTGTCGATGCCGTGCCGGCCTTCCGCCGGTTACGGGCCGGCGCCATCCTTGGCACCGTCCCGCATCAGCGCACCCGCATCACTCGGGCAGGATCACCTGATCGATCACGTGGATCACACCATTGCTGGCCGCGATGTCCACGGCCGTGACCGTGGCGCCGTCCACCGTCACCTTGCCGCCGCTCGCGTCGATCGCCACGGACTGGCCGTTCACGGTGGCGGCGCTGTCCAGCTTGACGACGTCGCCTGAGGTCACCTTGCCGGGCACCACGTGGTAGGTCAGGATGGAGACCAGCTGGTCCTTGTTCTCCGGCTTCAGCAGGCTCTCCACCGTGCCCTCCGGCAGCGCCGCGAACGCCGCATCCGTGGGCGCGAACACCGTGAACGGGCCCTCGCCCTTCAGCGTGCCCACCAGGCCCGCCGCATCCAGCGCGGCCGCCAGCGTGGTGAAGTCGCCCGCGGCCACCGCGGTGTCCACGATGTCCTTCTCGGCCTTCTTCTCCATGTTCTTGTGATGGCCCGCGACCGCGGTGGTGGCCGCCGCCACGAGCAGCAGTCCCATCGCCAGCACGGTGCGGATGCTGGAAGGGTTCATCGTCGTCCTTGTCAGGGTCGTCCTTGTCATGTCGCTCTCTCCTCTGGGGGTTGTCGTATGACTCGCGACTGTTTTCGCGACCCCGGGAATAACGGATGAGCGGCAGTATGGACAGGACTTAGACGCGGTCTGCAGAGCCTCAGAGCAGGAAGCCGAGATCGCGCTGGATGAAGTTGTCGATGTGCGGCGCCACCTGGGCGAGATCCGCGTCCGGTATGCCGAACCAGCGGGCGAGCGTCGCGGCGTACTGGTCCGCCGAGACCGACGGGATCATGCGCCCGCCGCCGACGTCCTCGGGCCCGTCGATCGCCAGCAGCGGATAGGCTCCGTACAGCTCCCGGCCCCGCACGGCATCGCCGACCACCAGCTGGATGCCGCCCCAGCCGTGATCCGTGCCGTCGCCGTTGGAGGTCAGCGTGCGGCCGAAATCCGACTGGGTGAACGTGGTGACGCTGTCGGCGATGCCGAGCTCCACCGTCGCCGCATGGAAGGCGGCGATCGCCTGGCTGACGCCGGCCAGCAGGCCCGGCTGCAGCTCCGCCTGATCGTCGTGGGTATCGAAGCCCCCGGCGGCCACGAAGAAGATCTGGCGTTCCATGGCCAGTTCGTCGCGCACGGCGATCAGCCGCGCCACGGTGCGCAGCTGCTCGCCCAGCTGGGAGGCCGGGAAAACGGTAGCGAGATTCGGCGCTTCGGCAATGGCACCGCTGACCCGGTCCGCGGCATCCACCGCCCGCTGCTGCACCTCGGCGAATCCGCGCTCGTAGATGGAGCCGTAGTCGCCGCCGATGATGCGCTCGAACGCCCGGCGCTGCTCCAGAAAGATGCCGCTGTCGCCGAAGCCCTCGAAGGGCACCGGGCCCTGGGGCCCCATTACGTAGGCCACAGTCTCGCCGGCCGACTGGAACAGGGTGTTGCCGAACAGCGAGGCATTGGTGGCGAGCTGCTGGCCGGAGACCTCCAGGCGAATCAGATCGGCGATGCGCCCGGCCCAGCCCGTCGCCGTCTGGTTCGTGCCCTTCAGCGAGTGCCACTGGTCCTGCTGGTCGTTGTGGGAGAACAGCTGCGGCGGCAGCACCGCCGAGCCCGCCAGGAACGCAGCCTTCGTCACGGGCTGGATCAACGGACCCACGTTGGTGACGAACGCGGCCCGCCCGCTCTCGAACAGGTCCCGCACCTCGGGCATGGACGGATGCAGACCGTAGTCCGTGCCGTCGGAGGCCAACGGCTGTATCGGCAGCAGATCTGCCTGCGCGATGGCCAGGTTCTGTCGCGAGGCCGCGTACACGCCGTACTCGGCGTCGCTCACCGGCACCAGCATGTTGAACGAATCGTTGCCGCCGAACAGGAACACGCAGACCAGCGCCCGGTAGTCGTCGAACGGGCCGGGCGCGGCGGCCACGTGCAGGCCGGGGCAGGCGGCCAGCGCGGCCCCGGCGCCGCCCAGCTTCAGGAAATCGCGTCGATTGATGGCTGCCATGATGTTTTCCCCTTCAGCGCTGGTAGGCGTATTCCGGCGACGAAGCCACGAGGTAGATCGCCTCGGCCGCCCTGGCGATCGGGTCGCCGGCCGGGATGCGCTCCACCATCCCGACCGCCTCCTCCGCGAGCAGCGGAGAGATCTCGCCGGCCAGCAGCTTGTCCGCCACCCGCGCGACGAGCGCATCGGCGTCGCCGGCCAGCGCCACCTCCTCGCCGATGTCGATGAACACGTCGTCCGGACCCAGGTCCGGGTTCTCGGAATGATTCACGAACGCCTGCGCCAGCATCAGATTGGTAATCAGCGTGTTCTGGTACTCGGTGGCGATCTGCAGCTCGGGCGCCACCAGCCCGCGGTCGCGGATCTCGCCGGGCGGTGCGTAGAACGGGCTGTAGAAGTTGAACACGGAGGGCGACTGCAGCGGTCCCTGGCCCAGCAGGATGTAGGCGAAGCCGAACGGGAAGGCGCCGCTCTCGCTGCGGGCGTCGTAGGCGCGCCACAGCTGGGTCAGGCGGAGCAGCGGCTCCTTCAGCTTGCCGTCGGTATCCAGCGCGTCGTCCGGCCGCGCCTCGGCGTCGAGCAGGATCGCCCGCACCACCGCGGCGAGGTCGCCGCGCACCCCGGCGCCGTTGTCGTTGAAGGTCTCGGCCACCCGGCGCACGTATGCCGGCGACGGATTGCTGGTGGTCAGGCGCTCGATCAGCCGCGTCGCGATGAACGGCCCCACGTTCGGGTGTTCGAAGACGTTGTCCAGCGCCGCGCGCAGGTCTTCCTCGCCGGACTGGCCGGCCGGCAGTTCGACGCCGCCGAGCAGCCGCTTCGCCCCGGTGTCGTGGAACGCCTCGTACAGCGCCATCGGCTGCGTCTGATTGAAGGGCGTGATGCGCGCCTGCTCGAAGCCCGGCGCGCCGGCGAAGTGCCAGCCCGTGTAGACGTGGGCGAAACCCTCGATGACGGACTGGTCGTAGGTGGGGATCGGCTGGCCGGCGCCGTCCGTCTTCACGGTACCGTCGACGTTCAGTTCCACGAGACCGATGGTGAACAGCTGCATGAGCTCGCGGGCATAGTTCTCGTCCGGGCGGATGTTCAGCGCCGGGTTCGGCTTCTCGTTGCCGAGCATGCTGAGGTAGATGCCCATGGCCGGATGCAGCGTGACCGCTTCCATCAGGTCGCGGAAATTGCCGAAGGCGTGTTCGGCCAGGGTGTCGTAATAGTCCGCCAGCGCCCACGGGGCGCCCTCCAGCGCGCCGAGCTGGGAGACGACCATGACCTGGGACAGAGCAAAAGCCACCCGCTGGCGGAGCTGATCCTCGCCGTCCACCGCGTTGCGAAACCATACGTCCACCCGGTCGGGCTGCAGCTGGCCGGGGAAATCCGGCCGCGGCAGCGAGCGCAGGTAAGGCAGCTGCAGCGAGGCCGGCGCATTCATCTGATTGTCGATCCAGGCCTCGATACCGCTTTCGACCACCGCGTCGGCCCCGGCCTCGGTGGCGCCGAAAGTGGCCTGGTTCAGGAAGCGGAACGCCTCGGTCTTGCTGAGCGTCGGCGGCGGGGGCGGCGGAGGCGGGGGCGGTTCGGAGGCGCCCCCGGAGGAGCCGCCGCCACCGCAGGCCGTGAGCGCCAGCGAGGCCGCCAGCAGGAGCGCGGCCCGCGACCCCGATGCGTATACCCGTAACCTTCCCGTCATCCTGCTACCCCCGCCTTCCGTCTGATCGGCACGAACAACAACAACGTTTCCGCGCCGGCCGGGTTGACAAGCACCTTGCCCGCCGCCGGACACGAAAGCCGTGACCCAGGCCACATCCCGCGCCGCTACTCGGCCGCCTTCAGGTTTTCGGCCAGCCCCTTGCGCAGCAGCTCGATGGCCTCGGCGGAGCGTCCGGTCTCCTTCAGGGTGTCGCTCATCAGCACGTAAGCCGCGTTGCGAATGGCCTGGTTGCTGCTGTTCTCGAGCACGCGACGCAGCTCCTCCACCACCCGCGCCTTCTCGCCCCGCTCCTCGTAGATCTCCTTCATCTTCTGCATCTGCAGGATGGCGGCCTTCTCGGGCTCGGCGCTGATCTCGTGGGTGGTCTCGATGATGGCCATGTAGTCCGTCATGATGCCGAGGAAGGTCTGCATCCTCGCGAGCTCGTCCACCGACTGCGCTGGCACCGACGGCGCCGCCGCGATCAGAGCCGCCGCCGCGATGAGCGCGCATATCCGTGCCGTTGATCCCCGTCTAGCTGTTCGCATGGTCCTTCTCCTCTTCGTCCCGCGAGTGATTCCGCAGGTCTTCCAGTTCCGTGTCGGTCGGCGACGGCGCGACGGCGCCCGCGCCGGTGGCCGGGCCCGGCGGCGCCGGCAGGCTCATGCCGCGGACGGACGACAGGCCCGGCACGGCACCGGCCGGCTTGCTGCCCGCCGCCAGCGAGAGCACCGTCAGCGAGGTCGGCCGTATCTCCGCCTCGCCGCGGTCGACCCGGGGCAGGGCCAGCAGCAATGCGGCCACGGCCAGGGTGGCGGCCAGCGCCGTCCCGGCGGCAGGCAGGGTCAGGCGCCGCGGCCGTGCCCCGGGGAGCCGCGCGTGCACCCGGCGCAGCGTGTGATCCGGCGCCTTCAGGCGCCGGTACTCTTGCCTGATGGCCTCGATGTCCGCCTCGATGTCCGTCTCGATTTCCGTCTCGATTTCCGTCTCGACGTCCATTTCTTCGTCGTTAACGCGCCGGCTCATCCGCCGAGTCCCTCCATGCCGTTTTCCCGCAATCGCCGGACGGCCTTGTGCAGCAGGGCCTTCACGGTGCCCTGCCGGCACCCCATCGCCTTCGCCGTATCGGCCACCGACAGCTCCTCGAATATCCGCAGCATCACCACCTCCCGCTGCCGGTCGGGCAGCACGTCCACGAGCTGGCGCACGCGCCGCGCCGCCTCCAGCTCGCCCGCGCGCCGCTCCGGACCGACGGCCGGGTCGGCGGGCTCGCCGTCCAGAGTCTCGCCCGTGCGCCGGCGGTTGTACTCGTTGCACACATGCCGCGCCGTGCGGTACAGCCAGGTAAACGGCGCCGCGCGGAAGCGGAAGCGCCGCAGCCCGCGCCAGGCCCGCAGGAACACGTCCTGCACCGCGTCCTCCGCATGCTGCGGGTTGTGCAGCCACACGCTCGCGAGCCGGTAGAGCGGATCCTGGTAGCGCCGCACGATGGCATCGAAGGCCTCCGGATCCCCGGAGCGGAAACGCTGCACCAGCTCGACATCGGACGGCTCGGTCAAAACATGCAATCCCTCTTTGACCGGTTAGTGCAGCCGGGGCCGGCGAGGTTTACCCGCCGTGACGAAAAAGTCGGCCGCGGGCCGGCGGCCGCTCGCTCAGGCCGGCCCGAAACCCGGCGGCGGCGTGAACCCGCCGAGCAGCCGGTACAGATGGTCGGCCAGACGCAGGCAGGTGCGGTCCTCGAGGAAGGGCCCGATGATCTGCAGCCCCACCGGCAGGCCGTCGTCCGCGACCCCCACCGGGATGACCGTCGCGGGCAGGAACGAGGCGCCGGCGAGGCCCATCCAGCTGAACTGCTCCTGATAGTTCCGCCGCTCGCCGTTCACCGTAATGCTGCGCCGGCTCATCGGCTCGGAATGATCGTGGGGGATGGCCGTGGTGGGCAGCACCGGCGCCAGCACGGCGTCCCAGTCACCGAAGAACTCGTGCCACCGCGCGCGGAGCTGCAGCCGCCGCTCGTTCGCCGACAGCCAGTCCCGGTGCCGCTGGGAGGTGTAGCGCGCCGCCAGCGCACGGCCCTCCCCGGCCTCGGCTGCCTTCGCCGCCATCGCCTCGACCTCGCCCCGGCTAAAGCCGCCGGAGAGGGCCGCATTCAGCAGCTGGTTGAACACCATGACCGCCTTGTCGAAGGTGAAGGCCGGCCGTGCCTCGTAGTCCACCCGGGCGCCGGCGTCCGCCAGTGCGTCGGCGGCCGCGCCGAGCAGACCGCGGACCGATGCGTCCACCGGCGCCGACGGCTCGTCGAACCACACCGCCACCCGGTAGTCGGCGAGATTCCGGTGGCGCGGCGGCGGCAGATCGAGCGACCAGGCCTTCGCCGTCCACTCGTTCGGGCCCGCGAGGACGTCGAGTGCGAGTTCCAGGTCGGTCACGTCCCGGGCCAGCGGCCCCACGACGGCGATGTCGGCCTCGGTCAGGGTGCCCGGCGGGCCGGGGATCTGGCCCCGCCCGGGCACGATGCCGAAGCTCGGCTTGTGGCCGGTGACGCCGCAGCAGGATGCGGGACCGCGGATGGAGCCGCCGATGTCGCTGCCGAGCTCCAGCGGCGTGAATCCCGCGGCCAGCGCCCCGGCCGCGCCGCCCGAGGAACCACCCACGGTGCGGCTCGTATCCCAGGGGTTGTTGCTCTGGCCGAACAGCGCGTTGTAACTCTGCAGGTCCGCGGCGTAGAGCGGCAGGTTGGTCTTGCCGGCGATCACCGCACCGGCGCCGCGCAGACGCGCCACGGCCGCCGCATCTTCCTCCGGCACGAACTCCGCCAGCTCCGGGGCACCCGAGGTGGTGCGCAGCCCGGCGGTCTGGAAGGAGTCCTTGGTGGTCATGGCGACGCCGTGCAGCGGCCCGCGCCAGCGGCCGCGTGCGGCCTCCCGGTCGGCCTCGTCGGCGGCGCGCCGCGTGCGCTCGTCGTCCCGGGTGACCACCAGGTTCAGAGGCCCGTCCAGGCGGTCGATGCGGGCCAGCATCGCCTCCAGGTGCCCGCGGCTGGTCAGGTCGCCGGCGCGGATGGCCGCCGCCGCGTCGCGCGCGCTCATCCAGGCTATGCGCGCCTCGTCCACGGCCGGCTCAGAACTGCCCGGCGATATAGCTCTGCAGCTGCTCGATGGTGTGCTCCTGGTCCGCGATCTTCGTCTTCACCAGGTCGCCGATCGAGACCAGGCCCACGACGCCGCTGGCGTCGCGCACCGGCAGGTGACGGATGCGCTTGTCGGTCATCAGCGCCAGGCACTCGTCCACGGAGCGCTCCGGCGCCACACACACCACCTCCGTGGTCATGATCTCGCTGACCGGCAATTCCCGCGAGGAGCGGCCGGCCAGCACCACCTTCCTGGCGTAGTCACGCTCGGTGAAGATGCCGGCGAGGCGGCCGTCGTCCAGCACGACGACGGCGCCGACGTCCTTCGCCGCCATCGTCTCGAGGCTCTCCAGAACGGTCGCCTGCGGCGACACCGACCACAGCTCGCCGCCCTTCGACTTCAGGATATCGCTGACCTGCGCCATGGCTGGCTTCCTCCCCTGTCGTTGACAGGTCAGAAACTACCACAGTCCCCTCTCCGGGTGCGCCGCGGCGGGCCGTCGCGCTTTTGCCCTCGCCCGGCCCTTGGCCTATGCTGCCGGGAATTTTTCCATAGAGCGAGGGAGCGAGCATGGCACCGTCGGACGGCACGCCCGCCACCAATACGGGCATACTCGGCTGGATCGAGCGCACGGGCAACCGGCTGCCCGATCCGGTATTCATTTTTCTGTACCTGATCGCCGGCCTGGTCCTGTTCAGCGTCTTCGCGGCCTGGGTGGACATGTCAGCGCTGCATCCCACCGCGAAGGGAGAGGACGGCATGCCGCTGGTGCTCACCGCGGAGAGCCTGCTCTCGGCCGACAACATCCGGCGGCTGTGGGTGGAGATGCCGACCACGTTCACCCACTTCCATCCGCTGGGCTACGTGCTGGTGGTGATGCTGGGCGCCGGTGTCGCCGAGCGCTCGGGCCTGTTCGCCTCGGCCATGCACGCCGGCGTCAGGAACGCGCCCCGTTTCCTGCTGACGCCGGTGGTCGCGCTGGTGGCCATGCTGGGCAACCTGGCGGCCGATGCGGCCTATGTGGTGCTGATCCCGCTGGCCGGGGTGCTCTATGCCGCTGCCGGCCGCCACCCCATCGCCGGTATCACGGCATCGTTCGCCGGCGTCTCGGGCGGCTTCTCCGCGAACCTGCTGCCAGGTCAGCTCGACGCGCTGCTGTTCGGCATCACCGAGGCCGCAGCCGAGAGCATCGTGCCGGAGTGGGATGCCAACATTGCGGGCAACTGGTATTTCATCGCCGCCATGACGGTGCTGTACCTGCCGGTGATCTGGTACGTCACGGACCGCATCATCGAGCCGCGCCTCGGCACGTACAAGGCCGAGGGCGAGGCAGCCAAGTCGATCCACGAGGACAAGCCGCTGACCGGGGACGAGCGCCGGGGACTGAAATGGGCCGGGCTGGCCGTTCTCGGCGTCGTGGCCCTCTGGATTTTCTTCACTGTCGGGCCGGGCACGCCGCTGATCGACGAGGAAGCCGATCCGACGGCGCGTCTGTCCCCGTTCTACCGCTCGCTGGTGGCCGGCTTCTTCGTCCTGTTCCTCGCCGCGGGCTGGGCCTACGGCGCCGCCGCGGGCACGGTGAAGGGCCACCGGGACATCGTTACGATGATGTCCGAGTCGATGGCGGACCTGGCCTACTACCTGGTGCTGGCCTTCGCCGCCGCCCACTTCGTGGCCATGTTCAACTGGTCGAACCTCGGGCTCATTTTTGCCGTTCAGGGCGCGGGCGCCATCGAATCATCCAACCTGCCCATGCCCGTCCTGCTGGCACTGCTGGTCCTGTTCGCCGGCGGCATCAACCTGCTGGTGGGTTCGGCCAGCGCCAAGTGGGCCCTGCTCGCGCCGGTGATGATACCGATGATGATGCTGCTGGGCGTCAGTGCCGAGATGACCACGGCGGCCTACCGGGTGGGCGACAGCGCCACCAATATCATCACGCCGCTCATGGTCTACTTCCCGCTGATCCTGACCTTCTGCCAGCGCTGGACGCCGGACTTCGGGATCGGCAGCCTGATGGCCTCCATGATCCCGTATTCCATCTGGCTGATGATCGCCGGCCTGGTGATGACGATGATCTGGGTGGGACTGGGCCTGCCGCTGGGTCCCGGGGCCTCGGTGGGTTATCAGCTCCCCGGCTGACACCGGCATCGCATCGCCGCCGGTCGGCGAGGCGGTGCCGCGGGATCTGTGCACGGACTGCGGCATCTCGCGGACGGCCGAGCCGAAGCGCTGCGGCCGCGCCTGTCAGTTCATAAAACCGGACTATCCGGGCCTGGAGCGCCAGGTGCACGGCCGCGCCCGTGACCCGGCGCGGCCCGACGAGCTGCACTTCGGCCCCTTCCGCCGCATGCTGCGGGCCCGGCTCGCCGAGCCGCGGGCGGGCGCCCAGTGGACCGGCATCACCACGCGCATCGGCGAACGGCTGCTCGAGGACGGGCTGGTGGACGCCGTGCTCACCATGGCGCCGGACCCGGAAGACCGCTGGAAGCCCGTGCCCGTGCTGGTCACCGACTCGCGGCAGATGGCCGCCTGCCGGGGCATGCGGATGGGCTACGCGCCGCTGCTGGCGTTGCTGGAACCCGCCGTCGAGGCCGGGCACCGGCGCATCGCGGTGATCGGCATCCCCTGCCAGGTCTACGCCCTGCGAGCGCTGGAACGGGAACTGGGTCTCGAGCGCCTGTACGTGATCGGCACGCCCTGCTCCGACAACACCACCACCGAACGCTTCCACCAGTTCCTGGCCCTGCTGTCCGACGAACCGGAGACCATCGAGTACCTGGAGTTCCGCGCCGACTACTACGTGGAGCTGCGCTACGCCGACGGGCGCCGCCGCGAGATCCCGTTCCTGAAACTGCCCATCTCGCAGCTGCCGCCGGACTTCTTCCCGCTGACCTGCCGCACCTGCGTGGATTACACGAACGTGCTGGCTGACATCACCGTGGGCTACATGGGCGGCGAGGGCGAGCAGTGGCTGCTGGTGCGCAACCACCGCGGCGAGGAACTGCTGGGACTGCTGGGCGGCGAGGTCGTCACGAGCGAGCCCGGCAGCGCCGGCAAGCGGCAAAGCCACGTAGCCGGGTTCCTGAAGAACACGGAGCGGGCTGCCGGCGGTCTCCCCGTGCGGGGCATGCCGGACTGGCTGCGTCCGCTGGTCGGCTGGCTCATGCCGCGCATCGGCCCGCGGGGTCTGGAGTTCGCCCGCGCCCGGGTGGAGATGAAGGCGGTGGAGACGGTGCTGCACCTGGCCCGCCAGGCACCGCGGCGCATGCGTCACATGGTGCCGGCGCACGTGTGGAAGCTGGTCGCGCCTTACGGACTCGCGCGGGACGATTCGAAGCCCATGCGCGACAGCAGTTCCCCGTAGCGGGGGTCGCCTTTCAGCGGCTCGAGGAGCGGGTCGATTTTCAGGTCCGTCATGCCCGGGTCGCGCAGATCCCAGGCCCGTTCCAGCCACTCGAATGCGGCGTCGCTATCGCCGAGAAAGGCGTGTAGTTCGGCGATCTGATACGCGGCCGTGTCGGCATACTGCTGCTCCAGGCCGGCAAGCTCCGTGCGCGCCGTCTCGCCGTCGCCGCTCGCAGCGGCGACGAGCACGCGTGCCATCGGGCCGAGGATCGGGCCCGACTCCACCCTGCTCTCCGCCAGCATCAGATCGCCGCGCGCGAGATCGATCTGCACGCGCAGCAGGCCCGCACCCGGATACGCCGGCACCAGCTCCTGGACCCGATCCAGGGCACGCTCGGCACCCTCCAGGTCGCCCGCGTTGTAGCGGAAATAGGCGAGATTGAAATGCGGGCTGGCCCGCAGCGGGTCCCTCTCCGCGGCCATCTCGGCGAGCGCCACCGCCTGCTCGAACTGCCCGAGATGGAAATTCAGGGCCGCATTCGCCGTCAGTACGAAGCTGTCGCCGGGGGCGAGTTCCAGGGCGCGTTCGAGACTCTGTCGGGCCGCCACCCAGTCCCAGTCGTAGTAGAGGCTCGCCCACCCCAGCACGACGTGGGCGTCCGCCAGATCCGGCGCGAGTTCGAGCGCCCGGCGGGCATACCGCCGACCCGTCCCGTAGCCTTCGGTGGCGGGGATCGCGCCGTAGTCGGCGAGACGAATCCAGGTGCCCGCGAGAACCGCGTAGGTGGGCGCGAAGCTGTCGTCGGCGGCGAGCGCCTGCTCGAGATGGCGGACGGCCTCTCGGAGTCCGTTCTCGTCCCGCGCCGTCTCGAAGAGGTAGCGCCCGTGGAGATAGGCGATATAGGCCTCTCCGTCCGGCGCCTTCGCCGGCGGGACCGTCGCGCCGGCGGCCAGCTTCACGCTCAGCTGGCTCGCGATGGCCCGCGCGATCTCCGTCTGCAGCAGAAAGGTGTCGCCGATGCGGCGGTCGTAGGTCTGCGCCCACAGGTTGTAGCCGCTCGCCACGTCCACCAGCTGCACGTTCACGCGGATGCGGTCCCGGTCCCGACGGATACTGCCGTCGAGCACCGCGTCCACCTGCAGGCTGTTCCTGATGGCCGCGAGGTCGTCGGCGCGGTCGCGAAACTCGAATGCCGAGTGGCGGGCCACCACGCGCAGGCCGCCGATGGTCGAGAGTCTGGTCAGGATCTCCTGGGCAAGACCGTCGCCGAAGTACACGTCCGCCTCCGCGCCGCCCTGCACCGCAAACGGCAGCACGGCGATGGAGCCGGGTGCCGCGGAGGCATCATCGCCGCCGTAGCGCAGCAATGTGAGCGCCGCCGTCCCCAGCACCAGCAGGACACCGGCAGCGAGCATCCACGTCCGCCCGCCCCTGCCCCGGCCGGCCGCAACCGGCTCCGGTGCTGAGGCGTCGGCCTGCGCCACCTGCTGCGAAGCCGATTCCGAGACTTCCGCCACCAGCCGGTAGCCCCGTTTCGGAATCGTTTCCACGTAGCGGTAATTGCCCCGGCCATTCCCTCGACCATTGCTCCGACTGTCGCCGAGTACGCGCCGCAGTTCGCCGATGGTGGCCGTGAGCGGCTCGTCGGTCACCGCCGTGCGCCCCCAGACCTCGCCCAGGATGGTATCGCGCTCCACCACCTCGCCGGGGCTCGCGGCCAGCAGGCACAGCACGTCCATGGCCTTCGGCCGAAGGCGTTCGGATCTGCCGTCGCGGACGATGCGGCCTTCGAGAGGGAACACCTCCCAGTCGCCGACGATGAACGGCTGCCTGCGCATCACGCTGCTTCTCTCCCCTGGTTCTCGCCAATTCTAGACCGCGGCAGCCGGCCCGAGACACATCCCGGCGCATCTCCGCACGCACTTGCGGACAAATTTCGGTTTTTCTTCGGAATTAAAGCGCTTCTATTTCAGTTAGTTAGTGCGCGGCCTCCCCATCATTCGCTTCGTCGGCAGCGCGGTTGCCGCCGACGAGCGACGAGGAGGAACCGTCATGAAGACACGCAAGCAATGGCAGGAACGCGCGATATCCCGGGCCGTCGGCTGGCTGGTGCTCGCCGCACTGGTCACCGCCTACGGCTACAGCGTCGCGCAGTTCGCCGGCGTGGCGGGCTGACCAGGAGCCGTTCGTGGATACGCCCCGCCACCCGAAACCATCCCGTCCCGGCGGCCGGCGCTGCGCTGGCGGCCGGGGCGAGGAGCTGGAGCCGGCAGTAATCACGCTGCTGGTGTTCTACGGCCTGGCCATCCTGTGCGCGAACGTCGCACTGGTGGCAGGCCTCTGAGAGAGAGGAAAAAGAGATGATCGAAATACTGGGCATTATCGGCCTCGCCTTCGTCCCCGCCTTCATGGCGCTGGATCTGGTCTACGAGGCGAGAGAGTTCGAGGCACCGCGCTGGTACCGGCTGCGCATGTTCGCCGCCACCATCGCCGTATTCGGCGGATCGATCGCCATCACCACCTTCTGGGGCACCGTGTTCGAGGGCGTGAGCCTGCTCGACGGTTCGGTGCTCGGCACCTGGGGCGGCGTGGCGGCGGGCATCCTGGTCTACGAGCTGATCCATTACACGTATCACCGCTCGGCGCACCGCTTCGACTGGCTGTGGCTGGCCGGACACCAGGTGCATCACAGCGCTGAGAAGCTGGACGCCTTCGGGGCCAACTACCTGCACCCGATCGACCTGTTCTTCTTCACCACGTGGAGCTCGCTGGTGTTCTTTCCCCTGCTGGGGCTCACGGCCGAGGCGGGTGCCATCTGCGCGACCTGGCTCGCCTTCAACGCGATGTTCCAGCACGCCAACATCCGCACGCCGCACTGGCTCGGCTACCTGATCCAGCGGCCGGAGAGTCACCTGGTGCATCACGCCCGCGGCCGGCACGAGTTCAACTACGCGAACCTGCCGCTGTGGGACATGGTGTTCGGCACGTTCCGTAATCCGCGCAGCGTGGAAGGCGTGGAAGCCGGATTCTGGAACGGGGCATCGACCCGCATCCTGGACATGCTGCGTTTCCGCGACGTCTCCAAGGCGCCGGCAGCGACCGTGGCCGAGGAGCCGGAATCCCGCCCGCTGCAGGAAGCCGCGTGAATCCATCCCGCCCCGCCTGGGGGCCTTTGCCCGGGCACTGCGACCCCGCGGTGCCCGGGCTTTTTTTCGTCCGGTTTTCTGCGCAGCGGCTGAACAGCCCGCACCCCGGGCGCCACAGCGGAGGCGAGCTGTGGAACAATGCGCGCCATGCGCATCGCCCTCGAACAGGTCAGCAAGCACTACCGCTCCGGCGAACACCGCCAGACCGTGCTCGACGGCATCAGCGCCGAATTCGAAAGCGGCCGCTTCGTGGCGCTGCTGGGACGCAGCGGCTCGGGCAAGTCCACGCTGCTGAACCTGATCGCCGGTTTCGACGAACCCAGCGCCGGCCACATCCATATCGGCGACCAGCCCGTGAGCGACGTGGCGGACCGGGAGCGCACGCTGTTCCGCCGCCGCCATCTCGGCTTCGTGTTCCAGTTCTTCAATCTGCTGCCGACCCTGACGGCGGGCGAGAACGTCCGCCTGCCGCTGGAGCTGCTCGACGTGCCGGCAGCAGAGGGCCGGGAGCGCGCGGAAGCCGCGCTGGCCGGCGTGGGCATGGCCGGCTTCCGCGACCGCTTCCCGGAGGAGCTGTCCGGCGGCGAGCAGCAGCGGGTGGCCATCGCCCGGGCGCTGATCCACGAGCCCGCCATCGTGCTGGCGGACGAGCCCACCGGCAATCTCGACCTGACCACGGCGCAGCAGGTGGTGGAGCTGCTGGACGATGCCTGCCGGCGCCAGGGCACGACGCTGATCATGGCCACCCACAGCACCGAGGTCATCGGCTACGCCGACGAGGTCTACGAGGTGCGCGAGGGCGGCCTGGAGCCCCGGTGACCAGCCTCCGGCGCCAGTCCGCCATCCGCTTCTACCTGCGCCACCCCGGCCAGCTGGCGCTCGCCGTCGCCGGCATCGCGCTGGGCGTCGCGGTGGTGGTGGCCATCGACCTCGCCAACGCCGCCTCGCTGCGGGCGTTCGAGCTCTCCCGGGAACTCACGTCGAACCGGGCCAGCCATTACATTGAGGCGGCGGGCGGCGCGCTGGACGAGGCCGTCTACACCCGGATCAAGACGGAACTCGGCCTCGATCTGGCCGCGCCGGTGGTGGAGGGCCGGGTGCTCCTGCCGGGCCACGGCGACCGCTCGGTGCGCCTGCTGGGCGTCGATCCGGTCGCGGAGCTCGCCTTCGACGATGCCCTGCAGCTGGTCCAGCGCGGGGGCCGGCGCCAGGCCGACGGCGGCGGCCTGGACATCCGGCCGCTGATCGCCGAGCCGGGCGCGGTCCTGCTGCCGGAGGCGTTCGCCGCGGGCCTCGGGCTCGCCGCCGGCGACGAATTCACCGTCACTGCCAGGGACGCCGCCCACAGGCTGCGCGTGCGCGGCGTCGTGGTGCTGGAGGCCGGCCGCGGCTCCGGGGCGTCGGGGCCCGTCATTGCCGACATCAGCACCGCCCAGGAGGTGCTCGGCCGGGTGGGCGAACTGAGCCGCATCGAGCTGGCCCTGACCGGGGACGCTGCCGACGACGTCGCCGAACGGGTGGACGCCGCCCTGCCGCCGGGAGCGTCGCTGGTGCCGGCCGGCTCCAGCGACGACGTCACCGGGGAGATGCTGCGCGCCTTCCGCATCAATCTGACCGCGCTCAGCCTGCTGGCACTGGTGGTCGGCATGCTCCTGATCTATGCCACGATGTCCTTCGCGGTGGTCCGCCGCCGGCGCAGCATCGGCACCTTGCGCGCCATCGGCGCCACCCGGGGCGACGTGGCGGGGGACGTGCTGGCGGAAAGCCTCGTGCTCGGCCTGGTCGCCACCGCCGCCGGCCTCGCGCTCGGCTGGGCGCTGTCGCGGTCTCTCACCGACCTGGTGCTGGCCACCATCAACGACCTCTACTTCACCGCCCGGGTCAGCCCGGACGGCATCGCCTGGTTCCCCTTCGTGAAGGCCGGCGTGCTGGGGGTCGGGGCTACGGTGATCGCCGCCCTGCGCCCGGCGGTGGAGGCGGCGAGCGAGCCGCCGCGCGCCGCCATGACCGAGATCGCACGGGAGCGCAGCATGCAGCAACGCTTCAGGGCCGGTCCCGCCGTGGCGGTCGTCGCCTTCCTGGGAGCGGCGGCACTGATCGCCTGGCCCGGCGCCGGGCTGGTGCCGGCTTTCGCCGGGCTGTTCCTGGTGCTGGCGGGCTATGCCCTGCTGGTGCCGCCGGCCACGGGTCGACTGCTGGCCGGTGCGCAGGCCGCAGGAGGCCGGCGCCTCGGCCTGCCGGTCCGCATGGCGATACGGGGCGCGGCCGCCTCGCTGTCGCGCACCGGCATCGCCGTCACGGCGCTCGCGGTGGCGGTGGCCACGGTGGTGGGCATCGGCGTCATGATCGACAGCTTCCGGGGCAGCGTCACGCGCTGGCTGGACGAGTCGCTCATCGCCGATTACTACCTGATCATCGAGGGCGCCGGCGAGCAGGGATTCAGCCGGGTGGAGATCGACCGGCTCGCCGCCATCGACGGCGTAGCCGGCACCAGCCTGTCCCGCACCATCACCCTGCCGACGGCGGAAGGCGACGTGGCGGTGCGCGCCGCGAAGGCCGGGCCGCGAGGCTACGGCGAGACACTGGTGGCCGGCGACCCGGAGACCGCCTTCGCGGCGATGGAGGCGGGCGAGGGCATCCTGCTGGCCGAGGCTTTCGCGGGCCTGCGCGGACTGGAAGCGGGCGACACGCTGACGCTGCCGACGGCGCAGGGGCAACGCGAGTTTCCCGTGCTGGGCATCTTCCGCGACTACCGCACCGCCGGCAGCTCGGCCATGCTGCCCTACGATGTGGCGAGCGATCTGTGGGGCTACAGGAAACCCCGCGGTGTCGGCGTCTATCGGAACCCGGACTCGGAGCGGCGGACCATCGAACAGGCGCTCGGCGCCTTCGCGGCCGAGCGCGGCGACGTGAGCCTCGCGGCCAACGAGGAGATCCGCGAAATCACCCTGAACGTGTTCGACCGCACCTTCGAGATCACCGGCGTGCTGCGCCTGCTGGCGGGCATCATCGCCTTCTTCGGCATCCTCAGTGCCCTGCTGGCCCTGCAGCTCGAGCGGAGCCGGGAAGTGGCGACCCTGCGCGCCATCGGCTATACCCGGGGTCAGACCGGGGCCAACTCCCTGGCCCAGACCACGCTGCTGGGACTGGTCTCGGGACTGCTCGCGCTGCCACTCGGCGTGGTGCTGGCCGCGCTTCTCATCTACGTCATCAACCAGCGTTCCTTCGGCTGGACCATGGGCTTCGTGGTGGCGCCCGGACAACTCGTCACCGGCATCGTGCTGGCGGTGGCCGCCGCCTTCCTTGCCGGGCTCTATCCGGCCCGGCGCCTGGCCGGCCAGTCCATCGCCGCCAACCTGCGCGGGGAATGAGCATGACGGCAGCACGTCGCACCGCCCTCCCCCTGGTCCTCGCCGCGGCGCTGCTGGCGGGCGGCTGCAACACCTCGCCCACCGAACCCGCGGCCGACGACAGCGCGAACGTCACCACCTTCCTCGGCAGCGCGGAAGACGACGCCCGCTTTGCCCGCGCCGACACGCCGAGGGAGTTCCGCTTCCCGCAAGACCACGGCGCCCACCCCGACTACCGCACCGAGTGGTGGTACCTCACCGGCAACCTGGAAACCGGGGCCGGCCGACACTTCGGCTTCCAGATGACCTTCTTCCGTTTCGGCATCGACGCCGAGCCGCCCGAACGGCCGTCGGCCTGGGCCACAGACCAGCTGTGGATGGCGCATTTCGCGGTGACCGACACCGACGCCCGCGAATTCCATGCCGACGAGAAGTTCGAGCGCCAGGCGCTCGGACTGGCGGGCGCGCAGGCGGCGCCGTTCCGCGTCTGGCTGGATGACTGGGAACTCGCGAGCGCCGGGGATGGGGACGCGGACTGGTTCCCGCTGCGACTCGTGGCCGACGGTGACGAATTCGCGCTGGATCTCGGCATCGACGAGGGCAAGCCGCTGGTGCTGCAGGGCGAGGACGGGCTCGATCCGAAGGGGCCGGAACCGGGCAACGCCTCGTACTACTACTCCTTCACCCGGCTGCCTGCCGAAGGCCGCGTGCGCATCGGCGACACCGAGCACGCCGTCAGCGGCCTCGTCTGGATGGACCGGGAATGGAGCACCAGCGTGCTCGGTCCCGGCGTGGAGGGCTGGAACTGGTTCGCCATCCAGCTCGACGACGGCTACGACCTCATGTATTACCGGCTGCGCCAGACCGACGGCGGCACCGCGCCCTATTCCGGGGGCCTCCTGGTGGATCCGGACGGCGAGGTCGCCGCCCGTTACGGCGCCGACCAGGCCCGGCTCGAGGCGAGCGGCCACTGGAAGAGCCCTGAGACCGGCATCCGCTATACGGTCGCCTGGCGCCTGCAGGTGCCCCATCTGGGCATCGACCTCGCCGTGACCCCGCGCATGCCCGGGCAGGAGCTCGATCTCTCCGTGCGCTACTGGGAGGGCGCCATCACCGTCGAAGGCGAGCGTGACGGCAGCCCGGTCACTGGCGTAGGGTATGCAGAACACGCCGGCGTCTCTGCTCGGGGGGAGTAAGCGCCGGCGGCAGGAGGGGAAACAACCGAACCGGGACTCAGTTCACAGGCTGCGGCCTGTACCCGGCGTAGGTTGACGCAATGACTGTCGGCAAAGCCATGACCGTCGTATGCTGCCTCGCCCTGGCGGGCTGTGCGGGCGGGAACGCCTGGACGCACTCCACCACGGCGAGGACGGCCGCCGCCTGTCCCAGCGGCACCGTGAAGTACTGCGAGAGCCTGTTCGAGAAGCCGGGCTCCGGACCGCGCGGCTGCGGCTGCGCGGAGATGCCGGGCGGCCGCTGAGCGGCGACGACGAGGGGGAGAGAGACCGCCGGATGCGGCGGTCCCGGGATCCTTCGGCCTGCCGTCACGCCCGGCACCGGCCGCCGTCGCGGGAGGCCGCGCGGATTTGTGCCGCCCCGTCGCCGACGTTATCGTAGGACGTCATCTTGTAGGACGTCATCTTGGCGATCCCGTTAACTCCCGCGGCCATCCGGCCGACGCTCGCACGAATCCGCACGAAACATTATGAACGTCTTTGGTAACACTCCCGGCGAGAACTTCAGGACCATCTGGCTGCATCCGGACGACCCCGCCGTCGTGCAGATCATCGACCAGCGCCGCCTGCCCCACCGCTACGAAGTCTTCGATCTGCGCAGTCACGCCGACGGCGCCTTCGCCATCCGCGAGATGCTGGTACGCGGTGCGCCGCTGATCGGCGCCACCGCGGCCTGGAGCCTGTATCTGGCCGCGCTGGAAGCGAACCGGGCAGGCCTCGCAGGCGACGCCGCACGCTCGTTCATCCGCGAGGCGGCAGACGCACTGGCCGCGACCCGGCCGACGGCGGTGAATCTGCGCTGGGGCATCGAGCGCATGCTGGCCGCCCTGCGACAGGCCGGCGACGACGAGCTGGCCCATCGGCTGCGCGCCGAGGCCGAGGCCGTCTGCGAGGAAGACGTGGAGATCTCCCGGCGCATCGGCGAGCAGGGCGTGGAGCTGCTGGCGGCGATCGCCGAGCGGAAAGGCGGCGAGCCCGTCAACATCCTCACCCACTGCAATGCCGGCTCGCTCGCGACCATCAACTGGGGCACCGCCACCGCGCCGATGTATCTCGCGCAGGAACGCGGCATCCCCATCCACGTCTGGGTGGACGAGACCCGGCCCCGCAATCAGGGCTCCCAGCTCACGGCCTGGGAACTGGCGGCGAGCGGCATCGATCACACCGTCATCGTGGACAACGCCGGCGGCCATCTCATGCAGCACGGCATGGTGGACATCTGCATCACCGGCACCGACCGCACCACCCGCGCGGGCGATGTCGCCAACAAGATCGGCACCTACCTGAAGGCCCTGGCCGCCCGGGACAACGGCATCCCCTTCTACGTGGCGCTGCCCTCCACCACCATCGACTGGGACATCGCCGACGGACTCGTGGATATCCCCATCGAGGAGCGCAGCCCTGAAGAGGTCACCCACATCGCCGGCCTGGACGGCGACGAGATCCGCGTGGTGCAGACGGTGGCCGACACCTCCCCGGCCGGCAACTACGCCTTCGACGTGACGCCCGCCCGGCTGGTGACGGGCCTGATCACCGAGCGCGGCATCTGCGACGCCAGCGAGGAAGGCCTGGCGGCGCTGTTCCCGGAACGCGCCGGCGCGGCCGCCTGAGGCGCGGCGCGATGACGGTGACCGGCCCCATCGACGAGGGCTATACCAAATACGAGGTCGACTGGCGCCCGGCACCCGCGCTGCCCGCCGATGCCGTGCGCGAGCTGAACGACTGCCGCAACCGCCTGCACGACGCGGGCCTCGTGGGCTACTACGCCGAGCACGGCGTCGGCTACGGCAACCTCAGCATCCACGGCCCGGAGCCGGGCACGTTCATCATCAGCGGCACCCAGACCGGCCACATCCCGCGCACCGACGCGAGCCACTACGCCCTGGTGACCGGCTACGACATCGACGCCAACCGGGTCGCCTGCGAGGGCCCGATCCAGGCCTCCTCCGAAGCGCTCACCCACGCCGCCATCTACGAACTGGATGCGGCCATCCGTGCCATCGCCCATGTGCACAACGGCGATCTGTGGCGGCGGCTAAAGAACCGCATCCCGACCACCGCACCGGACGTCCCCTACGGCACCCCGGAGATGGCCCGGGAATTTCGCCGCCTGCACGAGCAGACGGACTTCGCCCGCTCCGGCGTGGCGGTGATGGCCGGCCACGAGGAAGGCCTGGTCGCCTTCGGCGCCACCATCGAACAAGCCGCCAACCGCCTGCTGGCCCTGCCCCCCGCGTAGGAGGGCCTTCAGGCCCGATCCGACTTTCTGTTGGCGTAGGCCCGCCATCGGCTGGGGTGGACTGCTGGGCCCGTAGCCGAGAGGCTTGGCGCAAGTCAGCAGGCGCTACTGACTGGCGCTTCTTTCACTCCACCGCGAGGCGGCCGTCATGCGGGGGTATCCATCGCCGCGACCTTTTGTCGGGAGCAAGATGGATACCCCCGCAGGGCGGCCACAAGAGAAGGGGAGCCGGTTGGAAAAGCCGGATCGGGCCTGAAGGCCCTCCTACCCCTTTGATCCGAGGGTGGTGGCGATGACGCGCCAGACCGCCGGGTTGAAGCCCAGGCCGAGATGGGAGCCCGGCACGCGGACGTTGCGGGCCTGGGGGTTGTAGCGGTCGATGGAGGCGCGCCAGGAGACGACGCCGTCGGTCTTGCTGTAGATCGAGGTGACCGGGCACCGGATGCCTTCCATGTTGCGCTCGTGCACGGCGATCTCGAACCGGTCGAGGTCGAGGTTCTCGCGCTTCGCGAACTCCTCGCCCACGCGCGTGTACTTGGGGCCGCCCACGATGGGCGTGCCCATGGTGATGACCTCGCGGACGAGCTCCGGCGCCTCCCGGGCGATCTCCCGCATGACCACGCCGCCGAGACTCCAGCCGATCAGCGTCACGGTCTCGCCCGTGGACTCGTGCAGTTCCCGCACGTGCTCCTTCAGCGTGGCGACGTAATGCGTCACCTTGCCCTGGTTGCGGCCGAGCCCCCAGTGGTGCACGTCGTAACCCAGGCACTTCAGGTAGCGATACAGCGGGTACATAGAGACGTCGCTGGCACCGTAGCCCGGCGCGAGCACCACCGGCCTGCCGTCGCCGCGGGGGACGAACGTGATCCAGGGCCAGAAGGCCGCGAGGCCGAGCCCCTCCAGCGGGGCGCGGGCCTCGAGCAGGCCCAGCAGGGGTGGCGGCGGCGAGATGCTGGTCTGATTCATCGGGAGGCTCCTCCTGGGCGGCCCGCGCGGACCTGCCCTGCGCGGGGATCATACCGCGTCTGCTCAGCCGGCACGGGTCATCCGGCTGCCCATCGCCTTCAGCGCCTGGACGATGATCCACAGGAAGGCCAGCGGCAGCAGTATGGTCTGCAGCACGAAGATGACGATGAGGTTGACGATGTGCTCGCTGGCATTCGAGACGCGCAGCCGCAGATCATCCAGCCGCTGCTTCACGTTCATCGATTCCAGCGATTCGTCCAGCATGGCACCCAACCGCCCCATCATGGTCTCGCTCTCCGGCACGGGCGGGGCGGCCTGCTCGTTCAGTTCCTCGATATCCTCACGGGTGGCTTCCAGCGCCAGCGTGGCCGCCTCCTGCTCCGCCGCCAGGAAGGTGTCGAACACCGCATTGGTGCCGAGCACGAGCAGCGGCACGGCGAAACGCAGGAACAGCAGGAGCAGCAGCAGGCGGACCGCCGCGCCGTCCCAGTGCCGCGCCCGCTCGGACGGCCACCAGATCACTGCCAGCGCCACGGCGACGGCCGCCACCAGTGCCGCCGTGGTGCCCCACCAGCCGGTCATGCCGAGCAGCACGTTCTGTATGCCGAGCGACGTGGAGGCCACCAGCATCACGCCGGCAAACTGTTCCACGAGGTCGTTGATGGGATCGAGTATCTGGCCGACGCCGAACGTCACGCCGACGCCGGCGGGCTCCACCGCCACCTCCGTGCCCTGGGCCACGGAGATGACCCCGTTCAGCGTCCTGGCCACGGCGAAGGTGACCAGCGCCCGCTTGAATGCAGCCTGGGCCTGTTCGTTGCCCACCTCGTCCAGCGTCCCGCTCAGGGCGGCGAACACGGCGAGCATGGCGAGCACAGTGAGGAGGAGATTCCGTCTGAGCATGAATTCGTGTTTCCGGGTCCTTATCCGGCGAGTGTCGGGCGAGAGTCCGGCGCAAGCCCGGCCGGGGACCGGCGTCCAGTGTAGGGAGCCGGTGGGCAAAAATACAGCGTCCGCCGGGCCCCGGCGCTACGGTGCAGAGGCCGGCCGTTCTGCTATTCTCGACCCATGGCCGAGTTCACAGATCTGCCCTGCCGCGCTGCCGACGGGGCCACGTCCACGCTCGTCGCCCACGAGCCCGACGGTCTCCCGCCCGAGACGCCGGTCTTCCTGCTCACCCCCGCGATGGCCCTGCGCGGGAGCTTCTACCAGCCGCTCGCCACGCCCATGGCCGCCGCCGGGCTGCGCCTGGTCGCCATGGATCTGCGCGGCCACGGCACCAGCAGCGTGCGTCCCGACCGGAACACGGACTTCGGCTATCGGGAACTGCTGGAGCTGGACTGGCCTGCCGCCATAACCGCGGTGCGCGAGCGCTATCCGGCGGCGGCGCTCATCCTTCTCGGCCACAGCCTCGGCGGACAGGTGAGCCTGCTCTATGCCGGCGCCAACCCGGGCGCCGTGGACGCCGTCGTCACGGTGGCGACCGGCTCCATCTGGTGGCGCGCGTTCCCGTCGCCGCGCCGCTACGTCTTCCTGCTGGCCACCCAGTTCATCGCCGCGGTCGGCAAGGTGCTGGGCAGCTACCCCGGCCATCGGCTCGGTTTCGGCGGCCGGGAAGCCCGCAGCCTGGTGGCCGACTGGGCGCATCAGGCCCGCACCGGCCATTATCGCGCCAGGGGTTCGGACACGGACTACGAGGCGGCGCTCGGCCGGATGCGCGAGCCGGCGCTCCTGATCTCCGTGGCCGGCGACGACTTCGCGCCGGCTTCGGCAGCGGATCACCTCGCGTCGAAGCTGCCGCCGGAGCGAGCGACGCGCCTGCATCTGGACGACGATGCCTTCCGCCGGTCGAGTAACGCCCACTTCGGCTGGGTGAAGCGCCCCGGCCCCGTCGTGGACGCGGTCGCGGCCTGGCTGACCGACAGCGGAATCACCCGGCCGTGAACCTGGAAGTCACGCTGCTGTTCGCGCTGATGATCGGCGTCCTCGGGATGCTGATCTGGGGGCGCTGGCGTTACGACATCGTCGCCTTCGCTGCCCTGGTGATCGCGGTCATCGCGGGGCTGGTGCCCAGCGACCAGGCGTTCTCCGGTTTCGGCCACCCGGCGACAATCGTCATCGCGCTGGTGCTGGTGCTGAGCCGGGCGCTGTCGAACGCCGGCGTCGTCGACCTGGTGGTGCACTATATGGTGGACAAGTCCCGCCGCCTCGGCGCCCATATCGCCGTGATGGCCTCACTGTCCGCCTCGCTGTCGACGCTGATGAACAACGTGGCCGCGCTGGCGCTGCTGATGCCCGTGGACATCGAGGCCGCGCGGAAGGCCAAGCGCACGGCCGCCCGCACGCTCATGCCTATGTCCTTCGCCAGCATCCTCGGCGGCATGGTCACGCTCATCGGCACGCCGCCTAACATCGTCATCGCCGAATACCGGGCCGATGCCCTCGGCACCCCGTTCCAGATGTTCGACTTCACGCCGGTGGGGCTCGCCTGCGCGGTGGTCGGTGTCGCCTTCGTGGTCCTGGTGGGCTGGCGGCTGCTGCCGGAAGGCGAGATGAAACCGCAACCCGACGGCGACGTGCTGACCGGCTTCATCGCCGAGCTCGAGGTGGCGGAAGAGTCCGAGGCGATCGGCAAGCGGGTACGCGACCTGGACGAGGTGGCGGAGGACAACGACGCCGCCATCATCGGCCTGGTGCGCCAGGGCAAGCGCATGCCCGGCTTCGCCCGCACCGTCGAAATCCGCAAGGGCGACATCCTGGTGGTCGAGGCCAACCCCGAGGGCATCGACAACGTTGCCGACGCACTCGACCTGGAGCTGAGCGGCAAGCCGAAGACCGAGGACGTGGAGAAGCCGGAGGACCTGGCGCTCATGGAGGTGGCGGTGCCGGTGGGCGCCCGCATCACCGGGCGTTCGGCCAACTCACTCAGGCTTCTGTACCGCCACGGCGTCGCGCTCATGGGCGTGGCCCGCCAGGGCAAGCGCTTCCGCGACCGGGTGCGCAAGGTGGATATCGAGCCCGGCGACGTGCTGCTGCTGATGGGACCGGCGGAACAACTGCCGACCGTGGCCCACTGGATGGGCTGCCTGCCACTGGCCGAGAAGGACCTGCCGTCCCTGAAGCGAAAGAATTCCGGCATCGCGCTGGCCATTTTCGCCACAGCGATCGTCCTGGCCAGCACCGGCGTGCTGGATCTCACCGTGGCGCTGGCCGCAGCGGTGGTGGGCATGGTGGCGGCGGGAATCATGCCGCTGCGTCAGCTCTACGACTCCATCGAATGGCCGGTCATCGTGCTGCTGGGCTCGCTGATCCCCCTCGGCGAGGCGCTGGAGACCACCGGCGGCACCGCGCTCATCGCCGACACGGTGGTGCAGCATTCCGAGGCCCTGTCGCCCGTGATCATCCTGGTGCTGCTGATGGTGGTGACCATGACGCTCTCCGACGTGCTGAACAACGTCGCCACCGCGGTCATCGCCGCGCCGGTGGCCGTGGAGATCGCTCAGCGGCTGGGCGTGAACCCGGACACTTACCTCATGGCGGTAGCCGTCGGCGCTTCGTGTGCGTTCCTGACCCCTATCGGCCACAAGAACAACACCCTGATCCTGGGGCCCGGCGGCTACCGCTTCGGCGATTACTGGCGCATGGGCCTGCCGCTGGAAGTGCTGATCGTGCTGGTCGGCACGCCGATGCTGCTGTGGGTCTGGCCGCTCTGAGCGGCCGCGTTGGGAACCCCGCGGGGCTCTGGTAGTCTCCTGTCCTTTCCACCGCAAGACTGGAAACCCTCATGAAATCACGCTATCGCGCAGCCATTCCCGGTCTGCCGGCCGCGGCCGTGGCCCTGCTGCTGGCGGGCTGCCAGCCGGGCGGCGCACCGGAAACCCCTGCCGCCGGCGCCGCCGCGCCGGAAGCGTCCGGGGAGACCCGACCCGTGGAGGCCGCCGACACCGGCTATCGGGTGCCGGTGCGCTACCACACGCTGGACAACGGCCTGAAGGTGGCGATGTCGCGGGATACCACCGCGCCCATCGTCACGGTGGCCGTCTACTACAACATCGGCTTCCGCATCGAGCCCCGGGACCGCACCGGCTTCGCCCATCTGTTCGAGCACATGATGTTCCAGGGCTCGGCGAACCTCGGCAAGATGGAATTCGTGCAACTCGTCCAGCGCAACGGCGGCGTGCTGAACGGCTCGACCCGGTTCGACTACACCAACTATTTCGAGATCGTGCCGGCCCACAAGCTCGAGACCGTGCTGTGGGCCGAGGCCGACCGCATGGCGAGCCTGGACATCACCCAAGAGAACCTCGCCAACCAGCAGGCGGTGGTGAAGAACGAGGTCAAAGTGAATGTCCTCAACACGCCCTACGGCGGCTTTCCCTGGCTCGACATGCCGCAGGCGGCCAACGAGAACTGGTACAACGCCCATAATTTTTACGGCGACCTGGAGGACCTGGACGCCGCGACCCTCGACGACGTGGCCGCCTTCTTCCAGAAGTACTACGCGCCCAACAACGCGGCCGTGGCCATCGTCGGCGACATCGACTACGACGAGGCCCTGGCTCTCGTAGACAAGCACTTCGGCGATATCCCGCGCTCGGAAAAAGAGATCGTGCTGCCGGACATCAGCGAGCCGCGCCAGGAGAGCGAGAAGCGCGAGAGCCGGGTCGATCCGCTGGCGACGCGGCCGGGCTACGCCTTCGCCTACCACGTGCCGCCGCGCCTCACGCCCCAGTGGTACGCCATGGGCCTCATCGACCAGATCCTGGTCCAGGGCGAGGACAGCCTGCTGCACCAGGCGCTGGTGAAGGACGCCGGCATCACTTCGTCGGTGTCCGGCGGCATCAACGCCTTCCTGGGCAACATGCTGAACTACAACGGCCCGATGCTCTGGCAGGCCTACCTCATCCACGACAACGACGTCGCCGCCGAGCGCATCACCGGCATCATCGACGAGGTGATCGCGCGGCTGCGCACGGAGCCGGTGGACGCCGACACGCTGGAGCGCGCGACGGTGAAGTGGCGCTCCTCGTTCTACGACTACCTGGGCAGCATGTACGGCTTCGGCCGCGCGGACGTCCTGGCCTCGCTCTCGCTGTTCGACGACGACCCCACGCTCATCAACGAGTTCGAGCAGCGCATCCTGGCAGTCACGCCGGAAACGATCCTGCAGACGGCGAAGGAGTACCTGCGGCCGACGAACCGCACGATATTCGTGCTGGAGCCCGGCGCTGCGGCAGGCGAACAGGAGGAGACCAGCGATGAACAGTAAGACAGCACGGCCGATGCGCTCCCGCACCCTGGCGGGCATGGCGACAGCAGCGCTGGCCGCCCTCCTGCTGGCCGCGACGGCCGGCGCGCAGGAGACGGAACCGGCGAAAGAGACGCCGCCGCCGGGCGGCGAACCGAAGGACTTCTCGCTGCCGCAGAAGGAGAGCTTCGGCCTGGAGAACGGGCTCGCCGCCACCCTGGTCGCGTTCGGCACGCTGCCGAAGGCGACTGTCAGCGTGGTCGTGCGGGCCGGCAACCTCAACGAGGGCGGGCAGACCTGGCTCGCCGATCTGGCCGGCGATTTCCTGCTGGAGGGCACGGCCAGCCGCAGCGGCGCCGAGATCGCCCGGCAGGCCGCCGCCATGGGCGGCCAGGTAAGCGTCGAGGTGGGTGCAGACCGCACCATCGTCGAGAGCGACGTCCTGGCGGAATACGCGCCGCAGATGACACGGCTGCTGGCGGACATCGTCCGCAACGCGGCGTTCCCGGCCGCCGAGCTGGAGCGGCTGAAGCGCGACCGCCAGCGCCAGCTGAGCATCGCCGGCAGCCAGCCCCAGCAGATGGCGCTGGCCGCGTTCCGCAACGCGCTGTACGGGGACCATCCCTACGGCAACGTGCTGCCGGACGGCGAGCAGCTCGCCGCCTACACGCTGGAGGACGCGCGGGGCTTCTACGAGGACAACTACGGCGCCCGGCGCAGCCACGTCTACGTGGCCGGGCAGTTCGACCGGCAGGCGGTGGACGCCGCCATCCGCGAGTCCTTCGGCGACTGGACGGGGGGCCCGGAGATCCTGATCGACGTGCCGGAACCCGCCGAGGGCAAGGTGGCCGTGGCCATCATCGACCGACCCGGCGCCTCCCAGTCCAACCTGTATATGGGGCTCGCAGTGCCCGACCCCTCGAGCCCCGACTGGATCCCGCTGCAGGTCACCAACACGCTGCTGGGCGGCTTCTTCTCCTCGCGCATCATCCGCAACATCCGCGAGGACAAGGGCTACTCCTATTCGCCCTACAGCACGCTCTCCAGCCGCTACCGGGACGCCTACTGGGCCGAAGTGGCCGCCGTGACCACGGAGGTCACCGGGCCCGCCATCGGGGAGATCATGGGCGAGGTCGAGCGGCTGCAGTCGGCGGCACCGCCCGCGGAGGAGCTGGACGGCGTGAAGAACTACACCGCCGGCACCTTCGTGCTGCAGAACTCCACCCGCGGCGGCATCATCAACCTGCTCGCGTTCCAGGAACTGCACGAGCTGCCGGACTCCTACCTGACCGACTACGTGAGCAACGTCTTCGCGGTGACGCCGGAAGAGGTTTCGGAGACGGCCGAGCTGTATCTGCGCGAACAGGACATGACCGTGGTCGTGGTCGGCGACCGCAGCCAGATCGCCGAGCAGGTCGCGCCCTGGGTCGGCGGCGACGAGGAAGACTGAGGAGGATTCGGCGGAGTCGGCGCCGCAAGCGGCGCGGCGGCGTCACCAGCGCGCCGCCGCGCTCATCCCCCCGTCCACGACGAGGTTCGCGCCACTCACCCAGCGGGCCGCCGGGCTCAGCAGATAGACGACGGCGTCGGCCACGTCCGTGGCGGTGCCGAGCGTGCCCAGCGGCGCCTTCTCCCGCCAGCGGGCCACGCCCTCCGGCCAGGCTTCCGCCAGGCCCTCGCGGTCGATCAGCCCCGGCGAGACCGCGTTGACCCGGATGCCCGCCGGGCCCAGCTCCATGGCGCTCGCCCGGGTCAGCATGAGCAGACCCGCCTTGCTCGCCGCGTAATGGGCGTGATTCGGCGCCGGGTCGAGCCCCTCGATGGAGGCCACGTTGACCACCGCGCCGCCGCACCCGGCCGCCTGCCAGCGGGCGGCCATCTCCCGGGTGATCAGGAAAACGCCGTCCAGGTTGGTGGCCATGAGCCCGCGCCATTCGTCCGCGCCAATCTCCGCGAAGGCCGTGACGTCCTGGCGTGCGGCCATGTTGACCACCCCGTCCGGCAGGCCGCCCCGCCGCTCCAGCTCGCCGATCAATCCGCGGATACCCGCCTCCCGAGACAGGTCGGCGCCGACGGTGAAGGCCCGGCCGCCCTGCTCGCCGATACGCCGGGCCAGGGCATCGGCGCGCTCGCCGGCCGTGTGGTAATGCACGATGACATCCGCGCCCGCCTCTGCCAGGCGCAGCGCGGTCGCGGCGCCGATGCCGCCGGCGCCGCCGGTCACCAGCACGGTCTGCCCGGCGAGGGAGAAGGCTTCGAGGCTCACCCCTACTCCTGAGGCCAGTCGAGATCGAACGGGAACGGGCGTTCCTCGGTGTTGAAGGTGAGGTAGCGCACGATCTGATAGGTATAGGTCGCGAGCTGCTGGCCGAAACGCTTCAGGTTGTCGTTCGTCCCGGCGGTGAACAGCACCCAGAAGAACTGGATGACCACCACCGCACCCAACACGACGCGCGAGACGCCGTAGAGGAAGGCGATCACCACCATGAAGAACAGCCGCAGCCAGGTGGACCGCGACTTCACGTTCTCTTCCAGGGGGCGCTGCGCCCCGGGGCCGGTTCTGTCGTCGCTCATGTCGGCACCTCCGCTACTCCGCCGGATTCTACTACCCGGCAGCGGATTCGCCAGTCGCCCTCTGGTCGGGGCATGCGCCGTCGGCCGGCGCGCGGAAGCCGTAGAGCGCCGCGTCCCGGTCCGCCCGCCAGCGTTCGTGCACGGCCTCGAGGCCGCCGGCGGCCCGGATCGCGTCCGCCACCTCGCCGGGCCCGATCGCGCCGATGTCCATGAGCCCGAGCGACCAGCCGATCGCCGACTCGTAGCGCGCGCGGCGCGACGACCGCACGTCGGGCCACAGCAGCCGGGCGAGTGCCGCGATGGGTTTGTCCTCGGCGCTGCGCAGCAGCCCCGCCTCGCCCAGCAGCGAGGCCCACTCCGCCGGATGCTCCCGGGCACTCACGTACAGCGAGACCGCGCCCCCCACTTCCTGCACGGCCCTCTCCTCCCGGGCGGCGCGCTCCCCGGCGAGTATCCGGCGCGGGTCCTCCGCACCGCCGCTGATCCGCCGGTCGGCCGGGATCAGGTCGAAGATGAGGTGGATCCGGTCCGATTCGGCATCGTTGCAGGCGTCGTGCACGGCCTTGTTGTCGAACCACCAGAGTTCGCCCTCGCGCATGCGCACGCTCTCGCCGCCCGCGCGGAGCAGGCTGCCCTTCTCGCTGCGGATCACCAGGTGATAGCGGTCACGGTAGCGGTAGTACTCTCCGCGGTCCGTGTGCGGCAGCACCGTCTTGCCGGGCGGCAGCCGGGCGTAGCGGGCGCGGCCCGGGCTGCCATTGCGCTCGGCGGCGAACGCCTCGATAAACGCGACGGTGGCGGGGAAGCTGGCGGACAGCGACGTGTAGCGGCTCTCGTGCACGTCCCGGCGCCGCCGGCCGCGGATGCGCGAGCGGCGCAGGCCGCGGATGGGGATGGCATTGGTATGCCGCTGCGCGGGCGCGGTCAGCTGGCGGCCGGGCTGCACGGCCCACAGCGCATCGTGCTCCGACAGCTCCGCCAGCAGCGGCTCGAGGTCGACGTGTTTCAGGACGCGGCGAAAGTGCTGCATGGCGCGACTCCTACAACGCCGCCTGGAAGCGGAACATCAGGATGGAGCCGTCCTCGTCGATGCCGTCCAGGTTCGGCGCGGCATCGTAACGGCTGTAGTTCACGGAGACCCGCAGCTGCTCGTTGAGATAGAGCGAGACCGCCGCGGTGATCTGGGACTGCTCGCCGCCGGTCACGGGGCCGTCCTCCAGGTCCAGAGTGCTGTAGCGGGCCGAGAGCTCCAGCGCGCCCCAGTCCCCTTTCGGACGGACGGACGTGGGCACGCCCCGGGAGCGGCTGTAGCGGTAACGCTCGCCGGTGACGACCCAGCCGGCCTGCACGTAGCCGCCGGTGAAATCGGCCTCGTTGGGGCCGCCCCTGAGACCCATGCGCATGAACTCCGACTGCAGCCGGACGTTGTCGAGGATGCCCATGAACTCGACCCCCGTGGTCCAGAGGGCGTCCACGCCGGCGAGACGGTCGGTGTTGACCAGGCGCTCGTCGGTCAGGCGCGACTCCGGGCGCGCGCGGATGCGCACGTCCTCATTCGAATCCACGGAGCGGTACTCCTGGGCCAGGCCCAGGTGCAGCACCCGGCGCTTCTTGCGGATGGGCGCCCAGGTCACCCGGCCGATCACCGAAGTGCCGTCGACGGTGCGCCGGTCGAGATCGCTGAGTTCGTTGCCGAACACGCCGGCGGTGGCGCTCCAGTCGTCGCCCCAGGTGCGCAGCGAGATGCCGGTGAGCATGGCCGGACTGAGAGCGGAGGCCAGCGAGCGCTCCATCATGGCCAGATCGTTGCTGCTGGTCAGCTCGTCCAGCGAGAACGGCGCCACCTGATTGCCGATGGTGAGGCGCTTGCGGCTCCAGCCCCGGTAGCGCACGTACAGATTGCGCCAGCCCTCGACGATGCCGACGTCGTAGTCCGCCCGGAACTGCCAGTCGTCGTAGCGGGCCCGCAGGATCGCGCGGGCGCGGCGGAAGTCCTGCTCGTCCTCGAGCACCGTCACGTCGTCGTCGTAGCGCGCGACGTCGTAGTGGATGCGTCCACCCATGCTGAGGTAGCGGTCGTCGTCCCACTCGATCTCGAGGCCGTCTTCCAGGCTGAACGACGTTTCCGCCGCCGCGGCCGTGAATGTCGGCGCCGCGCCAGCCAGGAACCCGAGCAGCAGCAGGCGGCACGGTAACGTGTGCATGATTCTCTCCATGATCAATCGAAAGGGGTGTAGGCGCCCGCCGCGGCGACGCGCAGGCAAGGCGAGTCGGTAGTTGCCGACGCCTGCGGCTGCAGTGCGTCGAAGAAATCGCTGACGCGGCGGGCGAGCCCGCCGCCGGCATAGCACTCGGTCCAGTCGTGGCCCGCGCCGGGCATGATCACGAGTTCGCAGGCGGGAGCCCCCGCTGTCCTGCCGGCCTGCCGGTTCACGGCCTCCACCCAGGCCGTGGCGCGTGTGAGCCGGTTGTCGCCCTGCTCGCTGTCCAGGCGGCGGTTCGAGCGCAGGGAGTCGTCCCGCTCCACGTCCTGGTCGCCCACCAGCACGCACTTCGGCAGCCCCAGGAACCCGGGGTAGTCGATGGCGAGCGAGCCGGGCAGGCGCCCGGGCGCGAGACCGTAGGGAAAGCTCGCGGCGCGGCTGGGGAAGGTGTACCAGCCGGCCGCCGCCATCGCCAGGGCGGCCACCCGGCCGGGCCGCACCAGTGCATAGCGGTGCGCGAACTGCGCCCCGCCGGAGAAACCGAACAGCAGGCACGGCCGGTCCATCACGGTCTCGTCGAGGATCGCGTCCAGCGCGGCCGCGGCGTGCAGGCGCCGGTTCGACGAGCGCAGGCGCTGGTAGCCGCGGTAGCGCCGGCGGTCGTACAGCGGCGCGATGAGCTCCGTGCCGGTGCGTTCGGCCCAGGGCACGAAGGCCTCCAGGTGGCCGCGCGCATGGCGGCTGATGCCGTGTACGCACACCATGGGCAGCCGTGCGGGATCCGGGTTGCGCGGCAGGAAGCGCAGATAGCGGGTGCGGGGATCGCATGCCAGCTTCCGTTTGACGATGAGGCCGCCCCCGGCGGTATGACGCGTCATGGCCGGCGCTCAGGCGACGTCGGCGGCGGCGTGCGCCCGGTCGGAGGCCACCGAGCCGTCCGCTGCCAGTTCGATGACCCGTCCGGCCGCCCCCAGCAGCCGCGGATCGTGGGTCACGACGACGACGGTGCCGGGGAAACCCGCGATGATGTTCTTCACCACCCGGAGCGTATCGGTGTCGAGATGGGCGTCGATCTCGTCCAGCAGCAGGACGCCGGGTTCCGGCCACAGCGCCCGCGCCAGGGCGAGCCGCTGACGTTCGCCGCTGGAGAGGTTCAGGCCGGCCTCGGCGATGCGGTCCGGTGAATCGCCGCCCTCCGCCAGGAGATTTTCGAGCCGGCAGCGGCGCATCAGACTGCGGAACGCCTCCGGCGTCATGCCGCGGCTGCGATAGCTGACATTGCGCCGCACGGAGCCGCGGATGAGCGGCAGATCCGGCCCGACGATGGCGACGTGGCGGCGGATGTCCCGGTTGCGCACCGCGGCCAGATCCCGGCCGTCGAGGAGCACCCTGCCGGCGGCCGGCGCCTGCAGCCGGGCCGTCACTGCGAGCAGCGAACTCTTGCCACAGCCGTTCGGGCCGGTGATGGCGACGACGCTGCCGGCCTCGACCGCGAGATTCAGCGGGGCCGCGTCCGGGCAGGCGACCACGCCCTCGTAGCGCAGCTCGCCGGCAGCCCGGCGCAGGCGGCGGCCGGTGCGGTTGCGGGGCAGCCGCGGCCAGCGCAGGAACGCGCGGATGCGCTCGCGCGCCACGTCGGCCGCCTGCCAGTACTCGAACACCCGGCCGAGGTCGCGAATGGGCGTGGTGAGCCAGGCGACCACGGTCAGGGCGGCCACCATCTCTGCGGCGTCGAGCCGGCCGGCGCCGCCGACCAGCACGGCGAGCAGCGCGCCCGAACCCAGCAGCTGCACCAGGCTGCGCACCCGGCCCACCAGACGGGCGCGGTCGCCGGCCGCGTGGATCAGCTTCTCGCCGCGGCTGTCGAGCCTGCGCCGCTCCCGCGACTCCTTGCCGTGGGCCTGGACCGAGGGCACTGCCTGCATCATTTCGGTGACGAAGCGGGCCAGCTGGCCGCGCCGGTTGCGCAGGCGCCGGTTGGCGTCCGCGAGCGGTTCGGCCAGCAGAGCGGCACCGATTCCGCCGAAGACGACGAGGCCTGCGGCCATCGCGCCGAGCAACGCGTCCATCCAGGCGAGCACGGCGACCGCGGCCACGAGCAGCGGCAGCGCCACCAGCAGCTGGGCGAGCCCCCGGCTCACCCAGGTCTTGATCGCCTGCAGGTCGCCCACGAAACGCACCAGCGCACCGCCTTTCGGCTTGCCGGCCAGGGTGCGCGACGGCACGCCGAGCAGATGATCGAACAGCCGCAGGCGCAGTCCGTGCACGAAGACCTGGCCCAGCTCCTCGGCGTCCACGCGCTCGCGTCCGCGCAGCCACGCGCCGGCCAGCGCGGCGCTCACCAGGACCGCCAGCGTCATACCGCTGGCGCCGCCGCCCACCACCGCCTTCGCGCCGAGCGCCAGGGCAACCGTGCAGGCCGCCTGCCCCAGCGCGTTCGCCATCAGCGCGGCGAAGCGGGCAGGCGCCGCCCGGGCCGCCGCGCGGACGTCCAGGGCAAGGCTTTCAGCCTGCGACGGCATCGCGCAATTCCGTGCCGCCATGCTCGCAGGCGAGCAGCGAGCGGGAGACGTAGCGGTCGGACAGGCCGTCGAGGCCGATCACCGGCGGTTGCACCAGGTCGGCGGTCTCGCGCATGGCCAGCGGCGCGGCCGTCAGCAGACCGGAGACGGCAATGACGTCGTGACCGCGCTCGCCCAACCACTCCACGCCCGCCCTGGCGCCCATTGCGTCCTGGGCACAGAACACCACGCCGTCGATCGCCCGACGCAGCCAGTCGGCGCCGAGCAGCGCTGCGGTCTCGGACTGGACCAGGCCGTCGGCCACTTCGACCACGGCCACGTCGATGCCGCTGCGGCCGAGTTCCGCCATCAGGGTCTCGTAGATGCGCCGGATGGCGGCTTCTCCCACACGGTAGGTGGATACGTAACCGGCGTCGGTGAAATCGAGTACCGGAGCGGCGCCGGCGTCTTTCATCAGGAAGTAGTCGTTGCAGGCACCCGTGCCGGTGATCTTCGCGGCGCCCACGCGCAGGCCCGCCCGGGTCAGCCCGCGCACCAGATGGGCGCCCGCCGTGGTCTTGCCGGAGTCCATGGAGGTGCCGGCCACGACGATCACGCGGGGCGGCGCCTCGCCGCCGGAACCCGCCGGCAGCGTGTAGCGGCGCAGGTTGAGCGTATTGCCGTGCTCGTCGGCCAGGATGCCCAGCGCCTCGATCTCGGTGGGCCCGCGGTGGATGCGCTGATGCCAGTTGACGGCCTGGGCGGCGACGCCGCCGGAGGCCACCAGGTGGCAATGGCCGATGGTCCGCGGCACGTAGGCCTCGAACTGCTGGGGCGCATAGCGGTCGCCGTAGCAGACGACGATCTCGTCGCCGTGGAACAGCTGCACGCGCCGCCCGCGGGCGCACTGCAGCTTGCCGTGGTGGCGGATGCGCTTGACCCGGGCGAGGACCAGGTCGCCGGCGGCGGGCCGGGCGTCCGTGACCAGCGTCTTCGCATCCTCCAGCGGCACCCGCCGGGTCACGAACGCCGAGCGCGCCGCCCGCAGGCGGCCGGCCTCCAGCGGACGAATCGAGCCCGCCGGGAGAGCCGAGGGAGCCGGGCCCACCCGGAGATCGGCAGTTGCTTTCGTTGTCATCGCATCAGTCCTCCAGCTCGAACTCGACTTCCTCGGCCGTCAGCACGGCACCGTCCCAGGTGCCGTCGACATCCACGACCCGGCCGACCGCATTGGCGAAGAACTCCGCCGCCGTGATCTCCGTGTCGCCGTCTTCGAACTCCGTCTCGCCGTTCGTGCGCACGGTGACGCCGAGCAGCGTGAAGTCGGGATTGCCGACCGATTGCACCCGGGCCTGCAGTTCTACGCCGTCGTCGCCGTCGTCGTCGCGTTTCAGCAGCACCGCCGTCGCTTCGGAGGTGCCGGATTCGCTGCCGCCGATCTCCACGAAATCGCCCACGTTGATGTCGGCGAGCGAGAAGCGGCGCAGGTCGAGGTCGCTGTCGTCCTCCAGCCGGGTCCCGTCCTCGATGACCACCGTGATGCCGAGGGTCTGCAGCGTGCCCGCGCCGGCGTCCACAGCCTCCACGGTGGCCTCGATCTCCACCACCTTCTCGGGTTCGAATTCCACCTTGGTGGCAAGCAGGCTGCCGCCGGCCTGCGCCACGGCATCCACGTCCACCCGCGCGCCCTCGACGATGTCGGCAGGGCCGCCACCCTCGTACACGGTGGCGCCGTCGGTGCCGACGGCGATGCCGTTCACCTCGAACTCGTCGCCGGAGAGAACCGCGGTGATGATGCCCTCGATCTCGGCCCGGTCGTCGTCGTCGGCGCCGAGGTCGTCGGTGACCCGCTCGACCTTCGTGGCCGGCAGCGCGCCGCCGGCGGTCAGCGCGTTACCCTCCACCTCCACCACCTGGCCGTCGGCCAGATCGGTGCCGTCGAAGTCCTCGAACATAGCGGCCGAATAGTCGATGAGCAGGCTGCCGATGCCGAACGTCTGCGCCGACGCATCGAGATTGCCGACGAAGCCGACCACCTGCACGTCGTCGCCGTCGTCGAGTTCCACGCGGGTGGCGATGATGCGCCCGTCCGGAGAGAGGAAACCGTCCACGCGCACCGCCTGGCCGACGCTCAGGCCGTCGATGGCGTTGTTCGGCACCGAGTCGTCGAAGGCCGTATCGACCTCCACCTTCACCGTCTGGCCCAGCGCCACGAACGTGCCGGCGACGAGGTCGATGCTCTCGATCGTTCCGCGCAGCAGGTCGTCGCTGACCACGGTCGTCGCCGTGGCATTGCCGTCGTCGTCGATTTCGCCGGCCACGAACACGATCTCGCCGGTTTTCAGATCGTCTTCCGTGGCCGGATCGTCATCCACCTCGATCGTGGCAGCGGAGGTATCGAAGCGCACGCCGTCCACGATCACGCTGCCGAAGCCGCTGATGGAGCCGAGTACGCGAAGACCGCTGCGGTCGATGCCGCCGGTGTCGCCGCCATCGTCGGGCGGCGGCGGCGCGATGCTGGCGGAGTCGCCGCCACCGCCGCCGCAGGCGGCAAGCGCGAGGGTCGCGAGGAGTGTTGCGAGCAATTTCGGGGAGGGGGACGCCATGGGTGATCTTCCTTGCATTGAATGCTTCAGTAAGTGTCTTGCGGATGTTCGAAGAGGTAGACGCCGACGCCGATGCGACTGACGGCTTCTTTTCCGTTTCTGTTCCCGGTGCCGGGCGAAGCGTCGAGTTCGTGCTCGCTCAGCCAGGCGTCCATCCGCTCGAGGAAAGCCTGACCCTCCTGCTGCAGAAGGACATTGAGCTTCTCGGCAGCGCCCCGGGGCATGTGGCTGTTGGAGGCGATGCCCTCGAACCAGCCTTCGCTGCGCTCGGGGTCCAGGTTGTGGGCGAGGGACACGCCGTGGTCGTGCAACGCCTGACCCATGTGGCGGACGATGTCGGCATCGGCCGCATCGCGCAGGTAGTCGCGCCGCATCGCCCGGTAACGGCCGTCCGCCGCGGCTTCCATGAGGCCCAGGTCCAGCATCTCCTTGGTGATGGCCCGGTCCGGGATGTCGCCGGCATAGCGGTGCGTCAGCCGGCGGAATTCGGCCTCGTCCAGTTCCTGGGGGCGGCCGTCGTCCGAGAACTCGGGATCCTTGTGCCATCCCGTCAGCACGCGCGAGATGCGGCTCTTGGGCTCGATGGCCATAGGGGTCTCGCCGTCGAGTCGCTTGCGGATCTCGCCCACCTCGCGGCGGCTGAGCCCCGTCATGAGAGCCACGCGGGAGGCATTGGTGGGCCTGCCGTGGACGCCGTAGTCCTCTCTGGCGATCTCGACGAATACCAATTTCGCTATCTCCGCGAACTCTTTCCAGCTGATGCCGAGCCTGAGCAATATCCGGATCACCGGCCGCAGCAGCCGGCGGCAGGCATTCCGGGCAATTTCTGTCAGGCTGGAACTCATGTGTGCAGTTTACGCACACATCAGGAATCCATGCAACCCCGAGCAAGAATTTTCGCCTGCGGGGGGCCGAAGCAGCCCCAGGCGCATCGCAAACCGGACGAGCGGAGCCGTCGCGCGCCAGGGCGCAGATGCCGCCCCCGCCAGGGCTGCAGAATTTACATAAACGGGCGCGGCCCGAGCTAACTGCATGATTCGGGCGTCACAGCGGCATTCCGGCCCTGTCGCTCGTTTGCGACAGGTTGATTCCTGCGCATATAGGACGAAAATGCCCAATACATTCACTCGATAATCGATGAGAGCGAATCATGATGAACACGACTTCCTGGCGGCGCGGCATCGCCGCGCTCTCCGTACTCTTCCTCCTCGGCGGCTGCGGCGGCGGGGGCGGAAGCAGCCCCGCGGTCACCGAGCCCGACCCGGATCCGACGCCGCCGCCGAGTTCGTCGGCCAAGACCGGCACCGTCGGCATCATGTTCACCGACGGCCCCACGGACCGCTTCGACCAGTTCCTGGCCGAAATCCGCGAGATCCGGCTGCTCGGCGACAGCGGCAACGTGACCATCTTCTCGGTGCCCGACGGCGAGCCCGCCGAGGTCGTGGACTTCCTGCAGCTCGGCAGCTTCAACGAGCTGTTCACGGTTGCCGAGGACGTCCCGGCCGGTGACTACGACAAGATCCGGCTGATCCTCGACGACCTGACCATCGTGGACCTGGACACGGATCCGGCGGAGGAGTACTCGGTCAAGCTGCCCGGCAACGGCAAGGTCGACCTGAATCCCCGCGGGACCTTCTTCGTCACGCCGGGCTCCACTCTGCTCGTCGAGATCGACGTGGATGCGAAGAAATCGCTGAAGGTGGTCGAGGCCGGCAACAGCGAGAAGTTCCTCTTCCGGCCCGTGGTCTTCGTCAAGATCAGCGATCAGGGCTCGATGGAGCCGGGCACGAAACTCACGCGCATCTTCGGCTCCGTGGAGTCGGTCAGCGATACCGAGGACAGCTTCGTCCTGTGTCAGCAGGGCCGGGCTTCCGACAACGACGGCGACAGCGATGACGACAGCGACTCCGACCGGGACGCGAACGGCGATGACGACAACAACAAGTGCGTCACCGTCCTCGCGAGCGGCGAGACCGGCATCTTCGGCACCGACGGTACGCCGGCCCTGCTCGGCGACGTTGCGGTGGGCGAACCGCTGACCGCGATCGGCCGACTGCGGACCAGCGACGAGACGCCGGCCGACGACGGCGACACCGACGGTGACACCGATGCCGGCGAAGGCAACGACGACGGCACCGGTGACGACGACGGCGACACGGATGCCGACAGCGATGGCGACACCGACGGCTCCGAGGACTCTGCCGACTCCGATTCCGACACGGACAGCGACAGCGACTCGTCCTTCGACGACGACGACCTGATCCTCGATGCCTACGTCATCGAACTCGGCGACATGGGCACGTTCGAGCGCCTGAACGGCGAGATCACCGAAGACATCGATGCCGACGACGAGTTCGGCCTGGCTATCGCGCCGGGACAGGGCTTCGGCGACGACACGGTGGTCACGGGTCTCTTCCAGGACGGCACCGGCGTCTTCAACAAGGCCGGCGAGCGCCTGGCGAGAGAGGATCTCGTGCGCGGTCAGGTCGGCCACTTCGAAGGCGTGCTCGCACTCTCCGACGCCGAACCGGATGCGCTCAGGACCTCGTTCATCGTGCTGGATCCGGAAGCCGCGGTCGGCGAGACGATCACGGGCATCATCCAGAGCGTGGATACGGACGCCGGCCAGTTCATCCTGACCACGGCCGAAACCGGCGACCGCCAGGTGTGCGTCGACGACGACACGACCATCACCCTGGTCACGCTCACGGACGAGGGCAGCGAGTCGGCTGAAGTCGGACTCGGCGACCTCGAGTCCGGTCTGGAGGCCGAGGTGTTCGGTGCCGAAGGTGTCGACGGCTGCTTCGAGGCGGAGAGCGTGCGTGCCGAGGTCGATGAGACCGTCAACACCGCACCCGTGGCCGATGCAGGCGCCGATCAGACCGTGACCGCAGGCGACACCGTCAATCTGGACGGTTCCGCCAGCTTCGACGACGACGGCGATACGCTCACCTACAGCTGGGCGTTCGTCTCCGTCCCGGAGGGCAGCGAAGCATCGCTGACGAATGCGGATACGGTCGGCGCCACGTTTACCGCGGACCTCGCCGGCGAGTACGTCGTCGAGCTGGTGGTGAACGACGGCACCGAGGACAGCGCGCCGGATCAGGTCACGATCACCGCAGAAGCCGCGGCGGAGTGACGGAGGCGAGGATCCGGACCACCCGGCTCCTCGTGATCTAGACCCGTGGTCTAGACTAGGGGCGGGCTCCAGCGGGGCCCGCCCCTTTTTCTTTGCGGAGTGCCTCTTGCGCGTTACCGGCTGGATCATCGCCAACCTGGTCATCACGGCCCCGGCCGCCCTCGCCTGGTGGCTCGACGCGCGCCATGCCGATCTCTATTACCGCCTCGTCCAGGAGGATCACTGGATGGAGTGGGCCACGGTCTGGGCGTTCCTGCTGGCGGCGGCTGCGGCCGCGTGGGCCGCGCACCACCAGTGGTGGCGCCACCGGCGGCTGCCGTGGTTCCTGCTCGGCCTCGGCGCATTCTGCGTCTTCGTCGCGGGCGAGGAGATCTCGTGGGGCCAGAGGCTGTTCGGCTTCACGCCGCCCGAGTACTTCCTCACCGACAACTTCCAGCAGGAGCTGAACCTCCACAACGTGGTGGCCAGCGACCTGCGCCAGCTCGCCTTCCAGCTCATCGTGCTCGGCTACGGCGTGGCGCTGCCGCTCGCCGCCGCCATACCGGCCGCCGGCCGCCTGCTGACGAAGCTGGCCGTCGTCGTCCCGCAGCCCGCCCTGATGCCCGCCTTCGCCGCCACTGCCGCCTTCTACGCCGCCTATCCCTTCGAGTACGCCGGCGAATGGGCCGAGCTCATGCTGGGTCTGGGCATGCTGACCGCGATCGCCGCCAACGCCCTCGAACTCCGCGGCGGAGCGAGTTCCGGCCGCCCTGCCGTCGTCATCGCCATCGCCGGGGCGGCGCTTGCTGCGCTGGCGGGGTACGCGACGCTGCAGTCCACCCGCCTGCTGCACGCGGATGCGGAGGAACTTCAGCGTGCGGCGCAGGCCGAGCTGCGGGCGCTCGCCACCGATTTCACCCATGAGCGCGTGCGTACCCGCTGCGGCGTGCACAAGCGGGTGTACACCTTCCGCGTGGAATGGGGCCAGAGCTACCTGAGCGAAGGTCGGTTCGCAAACCTCACGGCGGAGGGGCTGGACGCCACCCGGGCACGTTACTTCCTGGACCCCTGGGGCCTGCCCTACTGGATCCGCCACGAATGCGCGGGCGGCGGAGAAGTGCGCTTCGTCTATTCCTTCGGCCCGAACCGCCGGCGGGACTCGGCGCCGCGGGAGATCCGCGGTGACGACGTCGGCGTGCTCATCGAGGGCGACCGCTGACGGTGACAAGTCCGTATTGCGTCCGCCTCCAGCGCGGGACGAATCTCGGGGAACAATCATGCCGCCGGCTGACCCGGACCGAGGGACGGAATCGCGCAGCCGTCGGCAGGCGGAGGAGAGCGATATGAAATTTCCGAAATGGTTCCTGCTGCTGTTCACGGCGGCGCTTCTGTTCCTGGCCGGCGTCGGCAGCGTCGATGCCGGGGACTTCCGCAAGTTCCGGGCCGGCCAGCTCACGGTCATGACGCAGAATCTCTATGTGGGCGGCGACATACTGCTGCCGCTGTCGGTGCCACCCGAGGACTTCGCGGACGCGGCAGCGCTGGTCGTGAGTCAGATCCTCACCACGGACTACCCGCAGCGCGCGATGAAGCTGGCCGAGCTCATCCGGGAGGAACGCCCGCACCTCGTCGGTCTGCAGGAGGTCTACGTGATCCGGCTGTGTCTGGACAAGGCACTCACGCAGTGTCCCATCGACCTCGACTACCTCGACATCCTGCTGGCCAACCTGAACGCCAATGGCACGCTGTACCGGGAGGCCGCCTCGGTCACGAACATCGATCTCGCCGGACTGCCGGCCAGCCTGCCGGACGGGACACCGGTCTACGTCGGTCTGACCGACCGGGACGTCACCATCGCGCGCAAGGACGTCGAGACCCGCAACCCGGTGGCGAAGAACTTCGACGCAGGACTTCCGGTGGAAAATCCGCTGCTGCCCGGCTTCGACAAGGTGCTGCGCGGCTATACCGCCGTCGAGGCGACGGTACGCGGACGGGACTACCGCTTCGTGAACACCCATCTGGAAGTCAGTGGCGGCGGCGATCTGGGACCATTCTTCCGCGCCATCCAGGCCGCCCAGACCGCGGAACTCATCCAGTTCCTGTACGCGGACGATCACGTCCAGGTCGTGGTCGGCGACTTCAACTCCAGCCCGGACGACGGGCCGCTGGTGGACTGCGCCATACCGGACGGGACGGGCGGCATAATCCTGACGGACTGCCCGACGCCCTACTACCTGATGGGCCAGGCGACCTACATCGACGTTTGGAACGAACGCGGTGGACGCTGGAGCCCGGGCTACACCTGCTGCCAGGACACGCTGCTCGACAACCTGATCTCGGATCTCGACGAGCGCATCGATCTCATCTGGGTGCGTCAGGCGCCGGATCATTACGGCGGCCCCGCGGTGCGCGGCGTGCGCGCCGAGGTGATCGGCGAGGAAGCCGGCGACAAGACCCCGTTCGGCCTCTGGCCGTCGGACCATGCGGGCGTCTCGGCCGACATGACACTGCGCGTGCCTCGCTAGGCGGGATTCATGGAACGCTTCGACTCCCGGGGCTTCAGCATCGCGTACGACGATGTGGGCGAGGGAGATCCGATAATCCTGCTGCACGGATTCCTTTTTCCGCGGCGCGGTGCTCGGCTTCCTCGGCTATCGCTGGGAGCGGGAATGAAAAAGGGAGCCGGCTGAATCAGCACGGCTCCCCTTGTTCGAGGTGGTGTAGAGGATGATTGGGCGGCTGCCGGTCAGGCGGCTACCGGGCACTCCCTGAGCAGCGAATTCCAGTCGGCACGCGCCTCCTGGAAGCGGGCCTTCGCCTCGGCGACGCGGCGGCGCGCCGCCTCGCGGATGTCGTCGGAGTAGTGCGATACCTGGCCCTGCAGGACCTTGCGGTGCTCCTTCGCCGCCGCCTCCCAGTCCACCAGGCGCTGGCGCAGCCGATCGTAGCGCCGGGCGGCCTGCTCGCCGAAGTTCGCGCGCAGGCGATGCGACGCATCCGCCGTCTCCTCCAGCCAGCTGTCCAGCCGCGTCTTCTCGCCGTCCAGCCGGGCGGCCATGATGCGGAAGTCGGACACCCGCTTCAGGTCCCAGGCGAGGCCCAGCTTCTCGAGCAGCGCGATGGTCCACTTGCTGGGGTCGAACTGGTACCAGCGCACGCCATTGCGGTAGTCGCCGCCGAAGCGGTGATGGAAGTTGTGATAGCCCTCGCCGAAGGTGAGGAACGCCACCAGCCAGTTGTCCTTCGCCGTGGCATCCACGTCGTAGGTGGCCTTGCCGAAGGTGTGGCAGACGGAATTGATGAAGAAGGTGGAGTGATAGACCAGCGTGAGGCGCAGGCACACCGCAATCAGCAGCGCGCCCAGCAGGTGCCCCGTCATCCAGCCGATGGCCGCCGGCGTCAGGATGCCGGCCGTTGTCGCCCAGAGCGCGTAGTAGCGGTGCTGGTGCACGATCATCGGATCGTTCGAGAGGTTCTTCACGTTGTTGTAGTCGGTCTCGTGCTTCCAGAAGACCAGCCAGCCCATGTGGGCGTAGAAGAAGCCCTTCTTGATGCTGTAGGGGTCGCGGTCGGTGTCCACGTACTTGTGGTGATCGCGATGCTGGGACGACCACTCCAGCGCGGACTGCTCGAACGCAGCCGAACCGGCGAACAGCAGCAGGAAGCGGACGAACTTGTTCGTTTTGAACGTCGCGTGCGCGAAGTAGCGGTGGTAACCCACCGTGATGCCAAGGCCGCTGATCACGAAGAACGCGAGCGCCAGCCAGATCTCGGCCGCGGCGATGCCGTTGTAGTAGATATAGAGCGGCGCGCCGACGACACCGCCGAGGGTCGTCACCGCGAAGAAGATGATGTTGACCCACTGATTCTGGCGGGTCACGGTCGGTACGGTCGTCATGGATGGCCTCTTTCGATTTTCGGCGCAGATTATACGCGCCGTGCCTCAGGCAGCACTGTGGAATACCGCAAGTTTCAGGCAAGGAACGCGAGCACGGCCTCTGACCACTCCCGCGGGCGCTGGTTCAGCATGAATATGCCACCGCCGTCGATAATGGCCTGCCGGCAATCGCTAAGTATATCACTAAACACCTGATTTTTCTCGGGTTGGCTGAACGGGTCGTCGGTGCCCGAGAGCACCAGTGCCGGCGCCTTCACCTGCTGTAGCCGGTCCTCCATATGGTATTCCGCGACCGCGAAATGGCCCCATTCGCTGGTCTCCCCGGACCTGAACAGGTCCAGCACGCAGCGCTGCACCAGCGCCGGATCGTCGATCCAGGCGGCCATCCGGCGCCATTTCTCCGTCAGATGGGAGCCGTCCGGCTGCACGTGCCACTGCTCGAACAGGGCGCCCAGCTCCCGGCGGGCCGCCTCGTCCATGTAGACCGGGCCCGACAGCACCAGGTGCGAGACCCGTTCCGGCCGGGCGGCGGCCGCCTCGACGGAGACGATGGCGCCGGTGTGATGGCCGCCCAGCGCCGCACGCTCCAGCCCCAGATGATCCAGCAGCGCGACGGCCGCCTCGGCGTATCCGGCGATGTCCGGCTGCGCGGGCGGGCGGTCGGAGCAGCCGTAGCCGGGCAGGTCCATGGCGATCACCCGCAGCTGCTCGTCCAGCAGCGGGATCACCTCGGCGAACTCGTCCACCGAGCGGGGCACCTGGTGCATCAGCAGCAGCGGCCGGGCGGCCGGGTCGCCGCTGTCCACGAA
>Ga0209943_1000117_pt1 | contig 53185 bp, 39 predicted proteins | sample SalPonR1_B_D2_MG_FD_185698 | JGI IMG/M metagenome (GOLD analysis project Ga0209943, IMG submission 185698) | Salt pond soil microbial communities from South San Francisco under conditions of wetland restoration - Salt Pond MetaG R1_B_D2_MG... ... | reverse complement strand
CCGTAAAAAAGATTCTTATAAGATAGTGGTAGTTCTTGCAAACCGCCCTGAAGTCTAAAATAAATTCTTGGTGTTAAATAATATGTAATAGCTAAATTTGGTGATATAAGTTTTTTTCTTTCACTAACTGAATTATTGATATATGTGGCATTTAAACTATAATAATAATAATAAGAAGAAAAAGGTAACCAAAATTTCAATTGTAGCCCTTTAAATTTTGTTTCCAATTGAGGAGAAACATACAATTCAATATACTTGAATTCAGATGAGTCGTTTTTAAAGCTCCCTTTTTCCGCAAGGGAGCCGTTGATTAAAGTATTTAGGTTTCGAGAATAAACATTTGCACCTCCTTTTAGTGAAAAACTAAATACTCCTGCAGATAGGCTAAAATTCGATTCAATTTTATTATGGAATTCGCTTAAGGCAACAATTTGTCTATTTTCAATACTATCGGTAATTGCATTAAGACTATGTTTGAAATTTATATAATTTGTATTTATACTTAGACCTAATACACGTTTATTATTACGCTTTAATACCTCAAAATTGTTTTTAATAATGCTCCGAGGTATTTCAAATGTTTGATTCGTTGAATTAGTACCAAATATTTCACTTGATATACTGTTCCATTCTAGTTCACCTAATGCTGTATTTTTAATATATAAACTATCAGTATTTAAAGTAAAAGTTAGTTTTGTACCTAAAAAATTAGATATGTTGCAAAAATTTTCATTTTCAACAATGCTAATTGTGTCAAAATTAGTGAAATAGTCTATTTGTTTATCATTAATAAAATTTAAATCATTGTATCCATAAAGAACCTGTGCTTTTATATCACAATTTTCTCTCAACTTCCATAATTCGGAAGTTGAAAACGAGTTTGAATTATTAAAGGAAGTTCTTTCTTTATTAACTCCAGCATTATTGGAAGACATGTTGAAATAACCGGTAGTTGGAATAAAACGGTCTTCTAAATACGAACCAGTTTTTAAGGATTTTAGTTCCGATGTAATATCTTCACCTACATTATTAGACTTAAGTGTATTAATACTTTGTGATTTAATCCCAAAGCGCATAAATACCAATGAACCATCCCATAAAACAGGGCTAAATCCAGTAGCTAATGTAGCTTGTCCAATCCAAACCGATTTGGAGGCTTTATTAATTTTTAAGTTTATGGCCGCATTATCAGACGAAACAACTCCATTTAAAACCCTAATTGGTTGATGGTTTTCATATACTTCTACACTTGCAACATCTTCGTAACCAATATTTGTAGTTGCAATTCCATATTTCTCCTCAAGAATATCCATACCCTCAATATAAAATTTATTAATTGGCTTACCTTGGTATTTAATTGAGCCTTCTTTTGATACTTCAATTCCCGGTATTTTTTCTAAAACATCTCCTATTGAACGGTCTTTTTCATTCGCAAACTGAATCACAGTATATGAAATTGTATCACCTCTTTGACTTACTTTTGGCGCTTTAATTTTTACTTCATCAATCTTTATATTCTGCGTTTTCAAAATTAAATTTAATTCTTTAGTAGTATCAGTAATTGCTATGGTTTTTTGCTCATACCCCATTGAGGATATGTTGATTGAGTAATTTCTTAAATCTAAATCATCTCCAATTTTCAAATTAAATCTGCCCTGCCCATCCGTTAATGTATATGATTTAATTATTGATGTTCCATTTTCCTTTAAAGTAACACTTGCATAACTAATAGGTACTCCACTCTCATCGTGTAAATTACCTTTTAAACTTAGTTGAGCAATTAAATCATTTGAAACTATTAATATAATTAGAATTAATAAAGTGATTCTCATTATCAATTTTCTGTTAAATCTATTAATAATAGCTCTAAATCTTGTTGCAAATTGTAGAATCTTGAATATTCCTTTCCATTAAGTATTGTAAATGGTACTTTAGTTATTCCTTTTTGTTGTATCTCCTTATTACTATGTAATAGTTTTTGTTCCAATGCTTTATTAGATGTACTTGTAAAATATTTCTCTCTTAGAATTTCAATGTTTTTCAATGTATACCAATCTTTAATTATTTCAAGTTGTTTATCTGGCCATTGTTGACACATAGATAACAATTCTAAGGTTTCGCTAAAATCATCTTTATGGTTACTACTAATCAGACATATATTCCACTTAAAATCTTCAGAGAATTTTGAAACCATATTTATTATTTGTAATGTTACCTCTTTGCAATATCTGCAATGCAGACTTAAAACGCTTGTTATTTCAATTTTCACTTCTGGTTTTCCTATACAAATTGAAATATTATCTAATTCAATTCTTTTTCCCATTGAAAAAAATAAATTTCTGATTTCTGGATTACGTTTTAATAATTGCTCACTTAAGGCATTTTTTTTGTATTTTTCTCTGTAATTTATTATAAACCGAGAACTTTTCACAAATAAAAAAGCCATTCCTAAAGAAATAATAAAATGATACAGAATATCAGGGATAAAAGATAATACATTTATAAAATTATCTTTTAGAAAGAATACAAATAGCGTATTAATTAGTAAATAAACAAGAAATATACTTAAACAAATAGCACAAAAAGCGCGGAATCTAAATAATTGATAATAAAAAGCTATTAAGATAAATGGTAAACCTGATACTCCAATATATATTAATACAACATTAAACTGGTTATTATTTATTCCAAAAAGAATTAAGTATATTAGATTAAATGAAAAATAGAAAACACTTAATTCTGATAAGTTTATATTAATCCCTAATAAAGAAACATTTGATGTTATAATCGAACTACAACTTTTTTCTTTATTAATGTTACAGTAATTGACAATAAATTTATTTGAACCACCTTCTTTAATAATCAATGCATTAATAGATAAATAAATGCCTGCAATATTTAACAGAGTTACAAAAAATAAAACGTTATCAATTAAAAATAATCTGGTTAGAAGTGAAATTACGATTATTAGAAATATGAAAAAATGCAAAGATGTTGTAGGTCTTTTCTTTACTGATAATTCATTATCGCTTTTAATTACTATCCCACTCCATAACTGTAAAAATTGATTAATAGATAGTTTAATAGTTTGGTTTTTTTGAAAATCAAACACTTTTACAAAATCATGATTTATTGTTTTCAACAAAACAAATACCCCATCATTAATAGTAAAATGTAATATAAAAGATGAGCCCTGTTGATCTATAAGTGTTGAAAAATCTGTTTTATATGCAACTGCTTTTACGTTAAAGTAACGTAATGTTTGAATAATAGAAAAAGCAGAAGGCAAATGTGGATCAGAATTATGAACTAAAGAAATCTCGGTTCTTCTTGCTTTAACTCCTTGCTTTTTTAAAAATTCTTGCAATAAGGGACTAATGTAATCAACAAACATTGTTTACTGTAATTCAAGCAAATTAATATTGGTGTTTGACTTTTGTTTATCTGAAAAAATATCCAATCCCGTTTCAGCCTTAATATAGGAGCCCTGATTGTTGAGAAATTTATTCTTTAATGTTAGAAACTTAATTCGCTTCGTTTTAATAAATTTACCACTAGGAGTAACTGATTCAGAAAAGTAAATTGGCTCTTTTACTTGTTCAATACCTCGAAGAGTAAAAGTAAAAATTTGTTCATTATCATAAACTTTTACAATCAAACCTGATAAACCCATAAATTTCCATGGACCTTCACTAACAGGTATGGAATTTGTAAACCAAGCCGTATATTCCCTGCCACGAAAAGAACAACTTGCTTTTTGACATAAATAGCCTAAAATCTTTGTAGTATCGCTATGAATTTGCCATTTTTGTACATGTAAACTATCTATATAAAGGTAATCATCAGTTGAAATACCATCTACTACAGTCATTCTGTTTTTAGCATAATTTTTATATATAAATTCCTTAGAACGACGATATGGGAAATTTTCAGCAGGTCCACCCTTAGATTCTTTCAATGCTTTCATAAACATCTGATCCCAAATCTCTTTACCATTAGGGAGACTCATTATTGAATCAGCTTGATAAGTATAGTAACTATAACATTTTGATACTTTTTTTCCTATTTGCAATATAAAGAGATCTTCTCTTTTTTCCTTATCACTTGACCTCAATAAATAAGAGAAATCATAATAACATTTAATGTAAGAACTATCCAATAATTCTTGTGAAAAACCATTTATACAAACAATTAAACCTAGTGTTAAAAAAATATTTTTTTTCATTTTAAATATAAATTTATAATACCAAATTACCTGATGCTGCTAAAAGCTTAAGACAACATTTAAAATATCCATAAAGAAGGATGCACTTTATGCCCAAAAGACAGTGAATAAAAAATATTTTTGACTGGAGTTAAACCAAACCTGCCTATCGTTAGGCAGGGTGACCACGAAAAATAGCTTTTTGTCTAATTGACGAGGTTAAAACCGGCTCAAAAAAATCAATTTTGATTTTTAAGTTCATAAATATTTTTTTTATTATAAATATTATGAATTCATCTCAAATTTAAATTATTATATTTAACTACATATAAAGTTGCCAATTAATATTTCAATAAAAATACTTTATCTATAATATATTCGCATTTATTCCAACCTTTCCTTGAGTATTTATTATAGAAATTTTTCTTAAGATAGCTATTCCAAATTATTTAGAAAAGGGGAGATTTAAACTCCCTTTTAAATAATTATTAATACCCTTGAGATGTGCATTCTGCTTCAAGTGCAGTGCCCGCAGATAAACGTTCTTCATCACTCCAATTTGCATAACAATTGACAATTAGAGTCTTTAATGTATTACAATACTCTCCTCGAGTAACTCCACCTTTAACATTTAACATGTGTTCCTTACTTAATTTTTCCATTTTGTTGTTTTTTAATTAATAAATAGAGTGATGCAACACCATTTTTTGTGTAATTACATATACGAAAATAGTTATAATATTTATTTTTACACCCCCCCCTCTCTATATGTTTAATAACATAAATTTAATTGTATATAGCTATAAATTTCTTTTTATCAAGTGCTTAACGTAAGCGAGCAGGTACTATTTTTGTGTATAAATTTTACGAAGCTGTTCTTATATATAACTATTATCCTAACAATACTTTATTATAACGTGACTAACCTTGGAAATACAATTAAAAACTGGGAATTTAATTATGTCCTGAAATCTCCAACAAATGGCAAAGTAGTATTTACCAGCATGTGGTCGGATAATCAAAATGTATCTGCCGGGAATACTGTTTTTACCATAATTCCTAAAAAAGAGAGTCAAATAATCAGGAAGTTAATTTTGCCCGTATCTGGTGCTGGTAAAGTAAAATTAAATCAAACGGTAAATATAAAATTGCATAATTATCCCTATAAAGAATTTGGAATGGTAACGGGTAAAGTGTATAACATATCAGATGTACCTATTGATAGCGTTTATTTTGTTGATATATCCCTGCCCAAAGGCTTGGTTACAAGTTATAATAAAAAATCACAATTTAGTCAGGATATGACAGAACAAGCAGAAATAATTACAGAAAATATAAATTTATTAGCTCGCTTGATACATCCCATTAAATCTATTATTAAAAATAAGTTCTAAGTCTTACTGCAACAATCTATGCTAATGGATACAGATAAAAAATAAAAAGGGGTAATCATCAGAGTTCACAACCTTATTATTAAAAAAATTAGCCGAAACCAAAAAAATCAACCGTTATACCGCATAGCCTCGATAATTTTTTCTTCTTTGGTAACTGATCCGCCGGAAATATTTTCGGCGGTTTCGATTAGTGCCAGGTGCGAATAGGCCTGGGGGAAGTTACCCAGCAAACGCTTGGTTTCAAAATCAATATCCTCGCTAAAAAGCCCCAGGTGATTGCTGTATGAAAGCAGTTGTTTAAAAAGTTTTTCTGCTTCTTCCTTTTCGCCAATTTTATGCAAACTATTAATCAGCCAGAAGGTACAAATGGTAAATGATGATGATGGTTTCCCAAAATCATCTTTATTCTTATATCGATACATCAATCCGTTGCGGCATAACTTTTTACGGGTAACTTTCACCGTGCTTATATACCTGGGATCTTTAGCATCAATAAAACCATAGGGCTCCATCAGCAGCGTTGAAGCATCCAGATCGGTAGAATCGTATGACTGGGTAAAAGCACCAATCTCTTCATTCCAGGCGTTTTCAAGAATATTATTTTTAATCTCATCTCTTAGTTCACGCCATTCATCCACATATTCCTTCATATTTATCAAACGTGCTATTTTTATAGCACGGTCAACCGCCACCCAGCAAAGCACTTTTGAAAAAGTAAAATGCCGGTGCTCGGTTCGTATCTCCCAAATTCCCCGGTCAGGCTTTTTCCAGTTATCTTTCACGATTTTAATTATACTTCGTACAATGGTCCACAGCTCTTCACTATTTTGCATCGATGTATCGTAAATACTAAAATGCTGATAAATAACATCTACCAAAATACCGTAAATATCATTCTGTTTCTGACGGTAAGCATCGTTTCCAACTCGGACTGGTGCCGAATGCTCGTAACCAGCCAGATGTTCGAGAATATTTTCTGTTAATTTCTTTTCCCGGTTGATGCCATACATAATCTGGATTTTCTCATCTTTGTCGGGAATGATATCGATTACAAAATCAAGATAACGGCGTGCTACATTGTAATGCCCTAAACTGGTCATTACTTTTATTACCATCGATGCATCTCGAATCCAGCAAAAACGGTAATCCCAGTTACGGATCTCGCCCAGCGTTTCGGGCAGCGAAGTGGTAGCTGCCGCTAATACAGCGCCTGTTTTATTGTAACTTAACAACTTTAAAACAAGAGCACTACGTAAAATCTCATCATTATATTTTTTATATCTTCTGGTACGTTCCGACCAGTTTAACCAATAAACTTTGGTTCGCTCCAGTTTCAAATAAGCTCGTTCTACATTTTGATCCAAAATCTTCTGATTATAGCTTAATAAAAAATAAGCATCTTCGGTAAGCGTTATTTCCTGCTGATTTACAATAGCTTCAAAATTAAAACTTGAATACAGATATACGGAATTGTAATTTCCTTTTTTTGTATAGCTTTTGATATATTTTGTATTAATGATAGTTTTTGTTGGGTATTTGGCATATTCAAGTTTAGGGTCGTATTTTACCTTAAATACCGGCTTTCCTGAGATGTATTTGATAAACCGAACAATATCGGGTGGAGCATAATAACCATTTTCCTCACTTTGGTATCGTGGCATAAAATCCACAACTTCGAAACGGTCGTTCTCGCGATGAAATTTTGTAACCAGAATATTGGTTTTATAAATATATGATTGGGTAATTTCATAGTCATCATCTACTAAAAATTCAAAACTACCACCAATATCTTGATCTAAAATTTTGGCAAATACCGAAGTTGAATCAAACTCGGGCAAACAGCACCAATCCATTGAACCATACTTTGATATCAGTGCAGCACTTTTACAATTCCCAATAATCCCGTAATCCAAATTATCCATACAGTAAACTATTTAACTTTTTAATTGTATTACAAAATTCTAATAAATAATTTGATTTTTAATAAAAAAACAGTATTATATGCCATCATTATAAAAAATAATGTAAAAATAAAGAGCTAAAACTATGAGTAAAATAATCATTGTTTCGAATAGACTACCCTTAAATATTAAAATTGAAAATGACAACCTAGACATCCAACCCAGCGTTGGCGGACTGGCTACCGGCATGAAATCGGTACATAAAGCCTACGAAAGCCAATGGATTGGCTGGACAGGATTAGCCAAAGAAGATTTATCGAAAGAGCTGGATAAGAAAGTGAACGAGGCCGTAAAAAAAGAAGATTGTATAGGAGTTCCATTAACTAAAGAAGAAGTTGATCTTTATTATTATGGTTTTAGCAACAAAACCATCTGGCCGTTATTTCATTATTTTACCGAGTTTGCCGAATTTAAAAAAGACTATTGGGAGGCTTACCTTAAAGTAAATCAAAAGTTTGCGGATGTAATCACCCAATATTGCGAAAAAGGGGATAAGATATGGATTCATGATTACCAGTTATTGTTATTGCCAAAGCTTATCCGGGATAAATGCCCTGATATTTCCATCGGTTTTTTCCTGCACATTCCTTTTCCCTCATACGAGGTGTTCAGGCTTGTTCCCTGGCGTAAAGAACTCATTGAAGGAATACTGGGTGCCGACCTTATCGGATTTCACACCTACGACTACGAAAGGCACTTTTTTAGTTCGGTAAGGCGATTGCTGGGATTCGAAATTAATTTCAATAAAATAAATTTAATTACACGGATAGCCAAAGCCGACTCGTTCCCGATGGGAATTGATTACGACAAATTTCACCATGCGGCTATTCAGCACCATAGCAAGTCGATACGGGATAAATCGGATATTCAGCAACAGCTGGATAAACACATCCTAAACTCACCGGATATAAAGCTGATAATGTCTATTGACCGTCTGGATTATACCAAAGGGATTGCCAAACGACTATTGGCGTTTGAATATTTTTTGGATAAATACCCGCAGTTCAGAGGTAAAGTTGTTTTAGTAATGCTGGCTGTTCCTTCGCGCTCCAATGTTGACCAGTACCAACGAATGAAAAGCGAAATTGACGAGTTGGTAGGTCGCATCAACGGCAAATTTGCCACCATCAACTGGTCGCCTATTTGGTATTTCTACCGTGCGCTGCCATTCGAAAATTTAATTGACCTTTACTCATCGTGCGAAATTGGACTCCTTACTCCTATTCGCGACGGGATGAACTTGGTAGCCAAAGAATTTGTTGCCTCGAAAATGAATAAAAAAGGCGTGTTGATTTTAAGCGAAATGGCTGGAGCAGCCAAAGAGATGAGCGAAGCGCTACTGATTAACCCGCAAAATTATGAAGAGATTGCCGATACACTGAAAGAAGCTATAGAGATGCCGGAAGAGGAACAGGTGGAACGAATTACTATTATGCAAAACCGGCTTAAACGTTATAACATTGACAAGTGGGCAACGGATTTCCTCCAATCGTTGGAAAAACAGGACCTGGAAAAAGAAAAATATATTGCAAAAAAAATAACGCCGTCTATCGAAAAAAATATTATCAGTGTTTATCAAAAAGCCCAAAAGCGTATTTTATTTCTCGATTACGATGGTACGCTGGTAAACTTTAAAAATAAACCAGCCAACGCCTCTCCAGATAATGTGCTATACAACATCCTGGACAACCTAGCTACTGATCCAGCCAATGAGATTGTGCTGATCAGCGGAAGAGATAAAAATACGTTTTCGAAATGGTTTGAAAAGAAGAAATTCACCCTGATTGTTGAACATGGTGTGTGGATTAAAAACCCTGACAAAGACTGGGAAATTATTGAAAAGATGAAAATCGACTGGAAAGAGAACATTAAACCTATTCTGGAATTTTATGTGGACCGTACCCCGGGAACATTTATCGAAGAGAAAAACTACTCCTACGTCTGGCACTACCGAAAGGCCGATCCCGAGCTGGGGAATATCCGGGCTAACGAGCTGAAATACGACCTGACGAGCCTGGTAGCCAACCACAACCTGGAAATACTGGAAGGCAACAAGGTAATTGAAATTAAAAACAGCGGTATTAACAAAGGCCGTGCAGCATTGCATAAAATAGACAATACGCACTACGATTTTATTTTAGGTATTGGCGATGACTGGACCGATGAATATCTTTTTCAGGATTTACCGGCCAAATCCTACACTATTCGTGTAGGATTAAAAAATACGCTGGCCAAATACAATGTAAATGCCGTGGAAGATGTACGAAGGCTGTTGAGTAAGTTGGGTGGATAAAGATTCTTATAATTAATTATATTTAAAAACCATACAAAAAGAGCCTTGATTTCTCAAGGCTCTCTGTGGTGCCACTCGGAATCGAACCAAGGACACACGGATTTTCAGTCCGTTGCTCTACCAACTGAGCTATGGCACCTTTTGCTCAATTGCGAGTGCAAATATAAAGGAAAAATCGCTTTTACAAAATATTTTTACTCAATTTTTAGAAAATCTTTTATTCCATCATTTATCTTAACATTTACATTTTTGATTCATCGTTTTTTATAATTTTGCAGCAGATACAAAATAGCGATGGATTACGAGCAATATACACTGGATAACGGAATACGAATGATACATTTACATTCAAATTCACCCGTTGGGCATTGCGGACTGATTATTAATGCAGGCTCGCGTGACGAGGAAGAACATGAACATGGAATGGCACATTTTATTGAGCATGCCATTTTTAAAGGTACCAAAAAACGTAAAGCATACCACATTCTTAGCCGCATAGATGATGTGGGTGGTGAAATAAACGCTTACACCAGTAAAGAAGATACCACCATTCATACCTCGTTTTTAAAAAACGATTACGAGCGTGCCATTGAGCTTATGGCAGATATTACGTTTAACTCAACGTTTCCGGGCAAAGAAATTGCCCGTGAAAAAGAGGTAATTATCGAAGAGATTAAATCATACCAGGACGATCCGGCAGAGCTTATTTTTGATGATTTCGAGGAACTTATTTTTAAAAATCAACCGCTGGGGAAAAATATTTTGGGGAATCCAAAAGACCTGCGCCGGTTTACCAAAGCGGATATCGAATCGTTTATTCAAAAAAATTACCACACCAATGAAATGGTATTGTGCTCGGTGGGAAATATTCCTTTTACCAAACTAATACGACTGGCCAATAAATACTTTGGAAGCATTCCGTCAAACCCAAGAGTTAACCAACGAATAAAATTCGACAACTACACCTCCGAAATACAAACCATTAAAAAGAGAACACACCAGGCACATTGTATTATGGGGAACATAGCCTACAATACCCACGACAAGAAAAAAATCGGCATGACCCTGCTGGATAATATTTTAGGTGGGCCAGGACTGAACTCAAGATTAAATTTACTGTTACGCGAAAAATACGGGTATGCTTACCATGTGGAATCCAATTATACAGCATATTCGGATACCGGAATGTTTGCTGTATATTTTGGTACCGATAAAGAAAATCTTGAAAAAAGTATCAAACTGGTAAAAAAAGAGTTTGCCCGGTTGCGCGAAAACAAACTGGGTGTAATGCAATTAAAAAAAGCCAAACGCCAGTTGTTTGGCCAAATTGCCATTAATGCCGAAAACAACGCCAACCTGTTGCTGGCCATTGGCAAAAGTTATTTATTATTTAACAAGGTAGATCAGCTGGACGATATCCGCCAAAAGATAGAAACGATTACGGTTGAAGATATCCAGGAAATAGCCAATGAGGTGCTGAATGAAAGAAAATTATCGATGTTGATTTATCAATAAAAATGCCTAAATTGACTAAAATGCCTGGAATACTTAAAATTTTATCCCTATGTCGGACTTCTTTTTTAATATAGAACAATACATCTTAGATCACTCTGATCCGGAGGATCCGCTTTTAGCAGAATTGAACCGCGAAACCAATTTAAAGGTTTTACGCCCACGCATGTTGTCGGGACATTTGCAAGGGAAAATACTGGAAATGATAAGCAAGATGATCCGCCCCCAAAAAATTCTTGAAATAGGCACTTATACTGGTTATTCAGCCATTTGTTTAGCTAAAGGATTGCAAAAAAACGGGATACTTCATACAATTGAAATTAATGATGAACTTGAACATTTTATCCGTAAATACCTCCAAAAAGCCAGACTTGAAAGCCAGATATATCTTCATATTGGTAATGCGCTGGAAATTATTCCTAAGCTGAATCAAAATTTTGATTTGATTTTTATCGATGGTGATAAACGCCAATATTCAGCATATTATCACGCCATATTTGATTACGTAAAACCCGGCGGGTTTATTTTAGCCGATAATGTACTTTGGAGCGGAAAGGTAATTGAGTTAGAATCGCCTGATGATGAATACACCAAAGGGATTTTTACATTTAACAAATTAATTACAAAAGACAACCGTGTTGAAAAAATAATTTTACCCTTACGGGATGGATTGACGTTGATTCGGAAGAAAGGGTAAAAACACTTTTAACCAATGTATTATACAAAGTCTTCTTAAACCAAAAAAATACAAAATACATCAATAATCAGGGCAAGAGATAAAATTATAAATCTCCAATTTAGATTCTTTCCATTGATTACTTTTATATTTCCTCTTCATCTCCTTTACCCAGGGCTTCTCTGGGATCATCCTTATCATCATCCATTTTACAGGCCATCAAACCGGCTCTTTTAATAAGGTAATAAGTAATACCAAGGGCAACAATTAAAACACCAATTCCAATAATCTTATCACCACTCATATTCTCTGCTTTCAAAGCAATTACCTTTCTTGCCAGGGCAATAATAGCCACCAGTACAACCACTTCAACATGCACAATATTACTATTCAAATACACTTTAATGGTATCTAAAAGCTCAATGCCAATTAAAACCAGCATAAAAACACCAAAAAGATCCATTAAATCATTCAAATCTATCAATAAATAATCCGAACCAATGATGGTACGTATCAGATAATAACCCAACTCTACGGTAGCAAGTAAAAGTATACCTACCATCATAATAATAAGTGAATAAATTATAATCTTTTCTATTTTTCTTGTCAGCTTATTCATAACACTTTCTTTTTAAAATTTGGTTTAACCTGATTGATTAATTTTCAGTCGTGAAAAAGTTCATAAAATTTATGAATACGTCAGGTTAAAGATAACAAATCCGAATCAATATTTGTATTTTTGTTATGGGAATACAATTTTTATCAAAAATTCATTTTATAACATGGAAAAACTTGCCCTTGGAATAGATATTGGAGGAACAACCGTTTCGTATGGACTAGTAAACGAAAGAGGTGAAATAAAATTAAGAGAATCTTTTCCCACAAATAATTATAAACATATTAATGATTTTATTGATTATTTATCGGAGCGGGTCAATCATGCCACTGCAGGACTAGACTCAAAACATGCTTTAGCCGGAGTAGGTATTGGTGCCCCAAATGGCAATTATTATAAAGGGACCATTGAAAATGCTCCCAATTTAAGCTGGAAAGGTATCGTTCCTATTGCCGATTTATTACATCAAAAAATTAACCTTCCGGTATATTTAACCAATGATGCCAATGCTGCTGCTGTTGGGGAAATGACTTACGGTGGAGCAAAAAATATGAAAAATTTTATTACCATAACCCTTGGAACAGGACTGGGCAGCGGGTTTGTTGCCAATGGAAAGTTGATTTTAGGCCACGACGGTTTTGCCGGTGAGTTTGGACATACCACCGTTTTTCACGACGGAAGAGAGTGCGGATGTGGAAAAAGAGGCTGCCTGGAGACCTATGTTTCAGCCACCGGATTAAAACGAACGGTAGTAAAATTATTATCCAAAGCAAAAATTGATAGCGTTTTGAGGGATTATTCCTATAACGAAATTACTTCAGAACAAATATATAAAGCAGCAATGAACGGTGATCAATTAGCTATCGACGCATTTGAATTTACCGGTAAAATTTTGGGAATGAAACTGGCTGATGCTATTACCATACTAAGTCCCGAAGCTATTTTTCTGGCGGGAGGAATGGCTAATGCCGGAAAATTAATTTTCGAACCCACCAAAAGGTATATGGAAGAATTTAACTTTCCTATTTTCAAAAATAAAGTTAAATTATTGTCGTCATCATTACCCGAAAATGATGCCGCTATTTTAGGAGCAGCTGCGTTGGTCTGGAAATAAAAAAAATAATTTTTCAAACCATATTACTATTGCCGGTAAACAACGGCATTAATGCTCATCCCTGCTCCCACTGAGGCAAAAACAATAATATCCCCTGTGTTAATGATATGATTTTTGAGTTTCCCTTTTAATATCATATCATAAAGTGTAGGTACAGTGGCAACAGAACTATTGCCCAACTCGCGAATACTCATAGGCATAACTTCTGATATTTCCGGTTTTATTCCGTAGAACTTAAAAAACCGCTGTACAATCGCTTCATCCATTTTTTCATTGGCCTGATGCAGCAATACTTTTTTTAACTGGCCAACAGGCAATCCCGACTTATCCATCGCTGCTTTAATGGCTTTCGGAACATTAATGATAGAGTATTCATAGACTTTTCTCCCGTGCATTTTCATGTACCTGATATTAGGATCGCTATCAGGTTTATTGGATTGTCCAAAGTATAAATAAAACGCTTCATCTTTAGTATTTGTTACGGTTGCAGATGATAGCACTCCTGATTTTTCGTCCGACTCAACACCCTCAACAATGGCAGCACCGGCACCGTCAGAAAAAATCATGGTATCTCTGTCGTAAACATCAACAACCCTGGAGAGCGTATCAGCGCCAATAACCAGGCAACGTTTGGCTAAACCACTTTTAATAAATGAATCAGCCTGAATTAACCCCTGAATCCATCCGGGACAACCAAAAACAATATCGTATGCCACACACTCTGGGTTTTCAATCCCTAACTTGTTTTTTACTCTTGCTGCAATACTAGGTAATAAATCGGTTTGAATGGTACCTTTTATAACATCACCAAAATTATCGGCTACGATAATATGATCAATGGTTTCCCTGTCGATATTCCCAGTTTTTATTGCCCGTTCAGCCGCAAATGTAGCAATTTCTGATGTAGTTTGATCTTTTGTTACCCATCGCCGTTCTAATATTCCTGTTATATCGCGAAATTTACGAACAATATCTTCGCCATTCCCTTTAATCAAGGTTTGATCCTTTTCAAAAAAAGTACTTTTAAAGTATTCCTGATTTTCAATTCTTTGTTCAGGAATATAAGATCCTGTTGCGGTTATTAACGTATTTAAATATTCCATAGTGTAACTATTAATTCTTTAATTTAAAAGGAAGTATAAAATAATTTTGCAATTTAATACTTACATTGCAATTATTTAAAAACAAATCAAAATTTTTATCAAAAAGCGCTAATTAAACTTTTTCAAACTATGTCAAAATAAATTAATAGTTAATGGCGGACATTATGATCATTTGTCCGCTATCGACGGATTTGTCTGGAATAACGCCGATGATAATGTTTCCGGAACAGTAGGCGATTGGATGCTGGGAATATAGCCTAAACCTGGACACAAATTACCGCCCTTTGGAAAATCCACGAGGCGACAACAACCACTCTTCTTTTTCGGCAAAAAATGTTCCGGTAATGTATTTTATGTCTGGCTTTCAGGCAATCTACCATACACCAAAAGACAGAAGCAATGACATTAACTGGGATAAATAAAATGATCGATATTATAAGACTAACTTTTTTAAACACTCGGGATTTAGCTAATTCAGATGAGTAAAATTAAAAAATCTAAAAAATTGCAGTTTTAATGATTAATTATCAAACAATTATTTAATACAACATCAATCAATTTTTTAGAGCATTGTTTTTCCATCGTAATGCTCAGATTCTTTATAATCTGGTTTTTGTACTTTTGGTATCCCATAAACAAAAAAACTCCTTAAAACCAATCGGTTAAGGAGTTTTCTGTACCCAGGGCGGGACTTGAACCCGCACAGCCAAGTATGGCCACTGGATTTTAAGTCCAGCGCGTCTACCAATTCCGCCACCTGGGCGTCTTTAATGGGAATCCCCACTTTTTAAGAACTTTATGGAGCGAAAAACGGGACTCGAACCCGCGACCCCGACCTTGGCAAGGTCGTGCTCTACCAACTGAGCTATTTTCGCAATTTCAATATTTTAAAGTACGCTTAGCTATTCTTGCGTTTAGCGGATGCAAATATATTTATTTTTTTTGTTCTTCAAAAAAATAAATCCCAAAAAAACGCATAATTTTTTATTTTAATCCTATATGTCGCTTAATCTCATTTAGCTTATTCAATGCTTCAACCGGCGTTAAATTATTAATATCCAGTTTCGCAATTTCATCACGAATCTGTTTTAATACCGGATCATCGAGTTGGAAAATGGTGGTTTGAAAACCTTCACGATGTTGAGCAATATCTTCTACCGGTTTTGCCAGGGAATCTTTTTGATCGGAATTTTCGAGTTCTCTTAAAATTTCATTGGCTCTGTTTACAACACTTCTGGGCATCCCTGCCATTTGTGCTACATGGATTCCAAAGCTATGCTCACTCCCTCCTTTTTGCAATTTGCGAAGAAAAATCACTTTATCATCCAATTCTTTAACCGAAACATTATAATTTTTTATCCTTTCGAAAGATTTTTCCATCTCATTTAATTCATGATAATGCGTAGCAAAAAGTGTTTTTGCTTTGGTTGTAGGATGTTCATGGATATACTCGGCCATGGCCCAGGCAATAGAAATTCCGTCGTAAGTACTGGTGCCCCGTCCAATTTCATCAAGCAAAATCAAACTACGGTGTGATAAATTATTTAAAATACTTGCGGCTTCGTGCATTTCGACCATAAATGTGGATTCTCCCAGCGATATATTATCCGAAGCTCCCACACGGGTAAAAATCTTATCCACCAAACCAATTTTAGCTTCCGAGGCCGGAACAAAACTTCCTATTTGTGCCAATAAAACAATCAGGGCTGTTTGTCTTAACAATGCCGATTTACCCGACATATTTGGCCCGGTAATTACAATAATTTGTTGCTGGTCATTATCCAAATATACATCATTGGCAATGTAAAATTCGTCGATGGGCAACATTTTTTCAATTACAGGATGTCTTCCATCTTTAATATCAATAATATTGGTATCGTTAATTTCAGGTCGTACATATTTATTTTCTTCAGCTATCAGTGCAAACGATAGTAAACAGTCTAATCGCGCAATTAACGATGCATTAAGCTGTATTGCCGAAATATAATCCTCCAGATTTGTAACCAATTCAATAAATAATTTTTGCTCCATATCCAACGCCTTTTCTTCAGCACCTAAAATTTTCACCTCCAACTCTTTTAGTTCTTCTGTAATATATCTTTCGGCACTTACCAACGTTTGTTTTCTAATCCAATCCGAAGGAACTTTATCTTTATGAGTATTTCTTACTTCGATATAATACCCAAAAACATTATTAAAACTAATTTTTAATGATGGAATTCCTGTTCGCTTAATTTCACGTTGTTGAATTTGCACCAGATAATCTTTACCCGAATAAGCTAATTTTCGATATTCATCCAACTCATCAGAAACACCATCAGCCATATAGTTGCCTTTACTAAGCAACGCGGGAGGATCAGGACGGAGTTCTTTAGCAATGCGGTCACGAATCGTAATACACGGATTCAGTTGGTCGCCAATCTTTTTTAAGGCTTCATTTTGTGTATTTAAACAAGCTTTCTTAATCGGTTCTATAGCTGTTAAAGCATTTTTAAGTTGTATCACCTCGCGAGGATTTACACGTCCTGTGGCTACTTTAGAAACAATACGTTCTAAGTCGCCAATTTCTTTGATATGATCGGCTAATAAGTCTTTGAAATCGGAATGATGTAATAAAAAATCAACAATATCATGACGTTCTTTAATGGGTACTTCATCTTTTAATGGCAAAGCTACCCATCGTTTTAATAAACGGGCCCCCATGGGAGAAATTGTTTGGTCAATAACATCGATTAAGGTTTTAGCTCCTTCGTTGATGGAATAAAAAAGTTCAAGATTTCTGATGGTAAATCTATCGAGCCAAACATAATGATCTTCTTCGATGCGTGATAATGTCGCTACATGTTGTAATTTATCATGTTGAGTAATTTCAAGATATTGTAAGATAGAACCTGCAGCAATAATACCAAGTTGTAGATCCTGAACACCAAATCCTTTTAGGGTAGAGGTTTGAAATTTTTTAAGCAGTTTATCGATTGCATTTTCTTCGGTAAAAACCCAATCATCGAGTTTATAGGTATAAAATTTATCGCCAAAAAGCTGAATAAACTGCTGTTGTTTACTTCGTTCAAACAACACTTCCTTAGGATGAAAACTATTGAGCAGCTTATCGATATATTCAAAACTGCCTTCGGCAGTAAGGAATTCTCCGGTAGAAATATCAAGAAAGGCTACTCCTCCCAAATTTTTATCCAAATGAACCGAAGCCAGAAAGTTGTTTTCGCGATGCTTGAGTACATTATCGTTTAACGAAACGCCGGGAGTTACCAGTTCGGTAACACCGCGTTTAACAATTTTTTTAGTTTTCTTAGGATCTTCTAACTGTTCACAAATCGCCACTCTTTGACCAGCACGCACCAGCTTAGGTAGATAAGTGTCGAGCGCATGGTAAGGAACCCCGGCGAGTTCGACAGAAGATGCTGTTCCATTAGCTCTTTTAGTAAGTGTAATACCAAGAATCTGGGCTGTCTTTATAGCATCTTCTCCAAATGTTTCATAAAAATCGCCTACACGAAACAGCAATATGGCATCAGGATGTTTTCTTTTCACCTGATAATATTGCTTCATTAAGGGTGTCTCGGCGTATTTCTTTTCTGCAGACAATTTCTTCTCCTTATTCTTTTGATTTAAACAAAAAACAACTTTATTATTACACAAAAAAAGGGAATTTTTAAGAGAATTTCAGTTTTCAAACAAATTATTATTTAACAATTTACTTACATCAGCCATTTATTTTATTATGTCAAAAGAAATATAAATAATGTCCACAAATCATTTTTTGATTGGATAAAATATTTTTTTCTAAACAACATAAAAAAAGCCCTTGTCTAAACAAGGACTAAAAAATATACATTTTTTCTTAGGTAAAAATTTTAGGGGTTAATTTTTCCGTTGGTCATAAAAGTAGCAACTTTTTTTTAAAAACAAAATTATGGTCAAAAAATATCAACATTTTTAAATATATCTGATAAAAACCATTTTTCTTATTCAAAAATAATTTTACATTAGCACCAATTTATTAATAATAAACCAAACCAATTAATCATTTTATGAAAAAAATATTAATTCTAGGAGCGGGTCTTTCATCAACCAGTTTAATAAAATACCTGCTTGACCATTCTAAAGAGCATAACTGGAAAATACGTGTTGGGAAAAGATCGGTTGAAGAAGCCCAACGAAAAATAAACGGTCATGAAAATGGAGAAGCTTTTAAATTTGATATATTTAACGAGCCACAACGTATTGAAGAGATTAAAAATGCCGATGTGGTCATTTCGATGCTTCCAGCACGTTTTCATCATCTAGTGGCTGAACAATGCGTTGAATTTGGGAAACATATGATTACTGCATCGTATGTTTCGAAGGAAATAAAAGCATTACATCAAAAAGCATTAGAAAAAAACATATTGCTTTTGAATGAAATTGGCGTTGATCCGGGTATTGACCACATGTCGGCCATGAAAGTGATTGATGAAATAAAGGCTAAAGGTGGAAAAATGCAGGCTTTTAAATCAAGCACAGGCGGACTTGTTGCTCCTGAATTCGATAATAATCCATGGAACTATAAATTCACCTGGAATCCCAGAAATGTTGTTGTTGCCGGACAATCGGTTGCCCAATATTTAGACCATGGAAACTATAAATATGTTCCATACAATCAGCTTTTCCGAAGAATAGAAAAAATGTCGATTTTAGACGTTGGAGAATTTGAAATGTATCCAAACAGAGATTCATTAAGTTACCGCGAAACATATAATCTTCAGGATATACCGACCATTTTACGCGGAACCTTGCGCCGCCCGGGATATTGTGCTGCATGGGATGTGTTTATACAGCTGGGAGCAACCGATGACACCTATTCGGTAGAAAATTCAGAAAATTTAACATATAGAGAATTTATTAATCTTTTCCTTCCCCACAATGAAACTGACCCAGTTGAGCAAAAAATTTGTGACTATGTTGGTATTAAAAAAGATTCAGAAACTTTTAAAAAATTAGACTGGCTGGGTATTTTTGAAGACAAAAAAATAAATATGCCTAATGCCACTCCGGCACAAATTCTTCAAAAACTATTAGAAGAAAAATGGGCACTGGGTGAAAAAGACAAGGACATGATTGTCATGCAACACCAGTTTGATTATACGTTAAACGGAAAGAACAAACGAATCAAATCATCGCTGGTGGTAAGAGGCAAAGATCAGGTACATACCGCTATGGCTATAACCGTTGGAATCCCAGTAGCCATTGCCACAAAATTATTACTCACAGGAGTAATTGAGCGTCGCGGAGTAGTTGTTCCAATCATGAAAGACGTTTACGAGCCGGTTTTGAATGAGTTGAAAGAGTATGGAATCAATTTTATTGAGGAGTCTATTGATCTTTAAAATTTAAGATAAAAATCTTTCGTAAGATTTTTATAATCATCAGAATATTCGTGCCGTTTATTGAGTTCAACAATCAATTGTTGTTCGGTAAACGGCTTTTTTATTTTCTTAAATTCGAGTAATAGTCTTTTGGGTTTACGTCCGGGTTTGGGCAAAACATTTGTTTTACGCACACAATATAATCCCTGCTCAGCAGCTTTAACAATAAACAAACTACCCTCAATATAAGGTAGGATAAGACTTAATGTTCCCGATTCCGACAAACAATTCAACGCTCCAATTAAAATATCGGCCAGCTGTAGATCGGTATTATGCCTTGCTTTAGTTCTATTTTCCCGGGAAGCGGTTAATGAGTTCTGAAAATAGGGTGGGTTCGAAACAATCAGATCATATTTTGTTTTAGTTTCTGTTGCAAAATCCTGAAAAGATTGATGAATAATTTTAATTCTTTTACTCCATAGCGATTGATTAACATTTTCCTGAGCCTGCATACAAGCATTTGAGTCAATCTCAACAGCATCAATTGCAGCATTCAACCGCTGTGCAATCATTAAAGCAATTAATCCGGTACCTGTACCAATATCAAGGATTCTATCTGCATTTTCCACATTCACCCAGGCACCCATCAGAACACCATCGGTACCCACTTTCATCGCACATTTATCCTGATAGATAGTAAATTGTTTGAACTTAAAATAATCATTAACCATAACAAATAATTATATTAGAACTTTTCAAAAACGTCAAGCCCAAACAAGGCAAAATCGTATTTGATAGGATCATTCGGATCAAACCTTCTTAGCTTCTCTGTTAATTCATCTACTGCTTTCCAGTCGTTTTGTTTTCTTTTCAATAGTCCCAATTTCCGGGCAACATTGCCCGTATGTACATCTAATGGGATAAATAGACTATTCATAGGTATTTTATCCCACAATCCAAAATCAACACCGCAGTTATCTTTACGCACAAACCACCGAAGATACATGTTCAGCCTTTTTGCTGATGCTCCTTTTAGCACGTTAGCCACATGCTTTTGCGTTCGCTCAGGATGAGAAATCTCAAAAAATACTTGCCGAAAATGACTTAACACATCAACTATATTTTGATGTTGTAAATAAAGATGCTGAAACAAACCTCCTAACCCATGATGTTTCAAATAAATATTTTTCAACGATTGGATAAAAAAAACACAATCTTCTCCATTAAACGTACGGTGTTTGAAATAATTAAACCGATGCAGATCATTAGCGGAACAATTTTGCACAAACTCATACGGGGCATTGTCCATTAAGCTTAACAGCTGATACATATTTTTAATAATTGTTGATCGCTGCCCCCAGGCAATGGTAGCTGCAAAAAATCCGGCTATTTCCCGGTCGGGGTTACCGGTAAAAAGATGGGGAATCTGAATCGGGTCGGTATGAATAAAATCCGAATGATTATATTTATCGGCCTTTTCGTCGAGAAATTCTTTTAAAACCTTATATTCCATTAGTTTCCGGTAAAAAATCCGTCTTTCATGGTTAGTTTACGATCAGCAGTATCTGCCAGTTCAATATCGTGAGTAACAATAACAATGGCTGGATTATATTTTTTTCGTAAGGAAAAAAACAGTTCGTGTAACTCTTTTTTATTCTGTGTATCGAGATTTCCCGAAGGCTCATCGGCAAAAATTACTTTGGGGTCATTAATTAAAGCCCTTGCTACAGCAACCCGTTGCTGTTCACCACCCGAAAGTTCCTTGGGTTTATGCTCAAGCCGATGGCTCAGTTTTAAAAAATCAAGAATTTCTTTGGCTTTTTCTTCGGCTTGTGCTTTAGGTATTTTATTGATAAAGGCTGGAATACAAACATTTTCCAGGGCAGTAAATTCCGGGAGCAAGTGATGAAACTGAAACACAAAGCCAATATTTTGATTACGAAATGATGCCAGCTGCCTATCTTTTAATTTACTGATATTCACTTTATCGTATAATACTTCGCCCGAATCAGTACGGGACAGAGTACCCAAAATTTGTAAAAAAGTAGTTTTTCCTGCACCACTAGGGCCAACAATAGAAATAATCTCCCCTTTTTCAAGGGTTAAATCAATTCCCTTTAAGACTTTTAGATCGCCATAGGATTTGGTAATATTTTTTGCAATAATCATAAATATTCTCTTTTCTTTAGCAATTAATTTTTCTGTATAACTATATCAAAGATTTTAAAATATTCCCGTTGTAAATGCTAAATATATGTATGCCACATAAATGGTTAATAAAATCATTCCTTTCCAACGAGAAATGATCCCTTTTTGCAAAGGCAGTAAAAAAACAAACAATAGTAAAGCCAATGCAAGCATCCAGATAATATCAAATTTCAGCACCATTGGATTAATATCAATGGTTGTTATAACACTGGTTAATCCAAGTATTGCCAATATATTAAAAATATTTGAACCAATAATGTTTCCAATAAACACATCCATTTCTTTTCGTGCGGCAGCAGCTAAAGACGTTGCCAATTCGGGTAAACTTGTACCTAAGGCTATTACCGATACAGATATTACTCTTTCGTCAACACCCATTTTTATGGCAATTGCTGATGCACCTCTTACCAAAAATTCTGCACCATATATAAGCCCCACCGTTGAAATCAACACAAAAACTAGTGATAACCAAAGTTTGTATTGTGGTTTTGGAGGTGTTTCCAATGAGGTTAATTTCTCTTTTCGTGATTTTGTAATAGACCAAATGATGTAAAGTGTTAATAAAGAAACCATTAAAACACCTTCAAGAAATTGCAATTTAAGATTAAGGCTAAAAAAAAGTAATAATAAGCTGGCGACCATCATTACAACCCAATCAAAATGAATACCTTTCTTTTGAACATTTATGGGGCTAATTAAGGCACTTAATCCTAATATCAAGGCGATATTAGCTATATTTGAACCTATCACATTCCCGATAGAAATATCAGGATGTCCTTTAAGTGCAGCATCTAGACTAACAAAAAGTTCAGGAGCAGATGTCCCTAAAGAAACAATTACAACCCCAATAACCAGTTTAGAGACTTTAAAATGGGCAGCAAGTGAAACACTCCCTCGCACCAAGAAATCTCCACTAAATATTAATAACAATAATCCTACAAGAAGAAAAAACAGATCCATAGATTATCCTTTAAGGTCGTCGTTTGTTTCTTTTATATTATCATCCAGATCTTTCAGATCCTTTTTAATATCATCGGTATGGGTATTCATCTCGCGCTTAATATCATCGGCTGCTTTTCTGAATTCACGCATTCCTTTTCCCAGTCCACGAGCTATTTCAGGGATTTTATTGGCTCCAAAAAGTAATAATACGACCAAGAAGATGATAAAAATCTCTTGTCCGCTAATAAAAAGAAACATCCTATACATACATTAAATTTTTACAAATATACATTTTGTTCAAATAACAAAAAAGCCCCATAACAAATGGGGCTTCAATAAGAATTGTATGTTAAAAAATTATTTTCCTTTTTTATTTGCAACTTTATGTACGGTATCGTAAACCACCGGAGAAGCAATAAATAGTGATGAGTAAGTACCTACAACAACACCTATTAATAAAGCAAATACAAAACCACGGATTACTTCACCACCTAATAAGAAAATAGTTAACAATACTACGAATGTGGTAATAGATGTATTAAATGTACGACTTAATGTTCCATTTAATGCACTATTAATAATAGAATGACTATCGCGTTTTGGATAAAGTGTTGTGTATTCTCTTACACGGTCGAACACAACCACGGTATCGTTAACTGAGTAACCTACCACGGTAAGTATGGCCGCAATAAATGCCTGGTCTATCTCCAGAGAGAATGGTAATACTCCGGCAAATAATGAGAATATACCGAGAACAATTAATACATCATGTATAAGTGCAGTAACAGCTCCCAAACCATATTGCCAGTTTTTAAACCGTATAAAGATATAAACAAACATCATAATCAAGGCTAAAACAATAACAACAAGTGATTTATAAATAATATCTGCAGCAATTGTAGCGCCCACTTTATGGGAACTCATTTTATAATTCGAATTAAAATCATCGAAGGTAATATCATCTTGTATAAAAGGTTTTAACCCTCCAAATAGTTTAGCCTCAACATCTTGGTCAACATCAACATCATCTTCATCAACACGGTACTTGGTGGTTATTTTAACCTGATTTTCGTCTCCAAAAACTTTCACTTCGGGTGCATGACCATATACTTCACCAAGAGATTTCGATATTTCAACCGTATTTACAGGTTCTTCAAAACGGACAACATAAGTTCGTCCTCCGGTAAAATCCACGCCCTGATTTAATCCTTTAGTAAATAATGACCCAAGGCTAATAAAAATTAAAACAGCAGAAATTACATAAGCAATCTTACGTTTCTCAAGGAATTTAACGGTTGGATTTTTTAATATATTTTTGGTTATTTTCGTTGAATAAGTGATCTCTTTATTTCGTTTCAAGTACCACTCAAAAACTAAACGAGTTAAGAAAATTGCTGTAAATAAGGATGTAATAATACCAATAAGTAATGTTGTAGCAAAACCTTTGATCGGCCCAGTACCAAAAGCATATAATATAATTGCAGTTAGCAAGGTTGTAACATTGGCGTCGATAATGGCAGAATAGGCATTTTTATACCCATCTTTTACTGCCAGTTTTACGCCTTTTCCTGCTGCTAACTCTTCACGGATCCTGTCAAAAATTAGCACATTCGCATCCACCGACATACCAATGGTTAAAACAATACCAGCAATACCGGGCAATGTTAATACAGCGCCAAGTGATGCTAACACACCTAAAATAAAGAACATGTTTATAATTAATGCAATATCTGCTACCAGACCGGCTTTACGGCTAAAGTAGAAAATCATATAAACCATTACCAATATAAAGGCAATAAAGAACGATTTCATACCGGCATTAATGGCTTCCTGTCCAAGCGATGGCCCAACCACTTCTTCCTGGATGATTCTTGCCGGAGCAGGTAACTTACCAGATTTTAGAATATTGGCTAAGTCTTTTGCCTCTTCAACGGTAAAATCTCCGGAGATTGAAGAACGTCCACCTGTAATTTCCTGATTGACCCGAGGAGCGGAATAAACATAATTGTCAAGGACAATAGCAATAAAATTACCTACGTTATTTTTGGTTAAACGTGCCCATGTTTTTGCTCCATCGGCATTCATACTCATAGAAACTTCAGCGCTACCAGTATTCTGGTCAAATTCAGACCGTGCATCGGTAACTACATCTCCATCAAGTGGAGGTTTACCATCTCTACCGGTAATTTTTAAAGCATGTAATTCGTAAAAGCTTTCTGTATCATCGTATTTATATGGCTTAACATGCCACTTAAAACTGATGTCCCGAGGAAATATCGAACGTACCTGTTTCATATTCAGGTAAGCATTTACTTTTGCTGTATCGTTGTAATGAGCCATACCGATAACAGAGCCTTCCATTGGCTGGTTGGTTCGTGGATTAATGCTTGGAGTTAATACCGAAAATAAAGGATATCTTTCCATTCGCTGATCATCAGTTAACGCGGCAGAATCGTCTTTTGTTTCTTCTGATTCAATTTGATCAAGCAATGATAAATCTTCTTCAACTACTTCTTCCTGGGTATCTAATTCCTCGGCTACCTCTTCAACAACCTCTCCCTCATCGCCAGATTCTTCTTTTTCTATTTCTTTTTGAGCTTGTTTTATTTCATAAACTTTTTCATTTGCCTGAAGAAGATAAGGATAAATTTGTTTGTTATTATAAGTTTCCCAGAACTCTAAGTTTGCAGTTCCCTGCAACAAGTCACGGACACGTTTTTGATCTTTCACACCCGGAAGCTCAACCATAACCCTACCGGTTGCTTCCATTCTTTGAATATTGGGTTGAACAACCCCAAAACGGTCGATACGGCTACGAAGAATATTAAATGAATTATCGATAGCATCTTTAGCTTCGGCACGTATTACATCTAACACCTCTTCGTTGGTTGAATTAAAATCAACTTTATCTTTCAACTCAATAGTATTAAAAATAGCTGCCAACCGGGCATCAGGATCAATCTCGTTAAATGCCCTACCGAATAAGGTAATAAAATCTTCGCGGCTTTCCAACCTGTATTCTTTTGCCAGGTTTATGGCTTCACGGAATGTTGAATCCTTACTATTATTGGATAAGGCCTTAATAATATCTTCAACCGATATTTCAAGCACTACGTTCATTCCACCTTTAAGGTCCAAACCAAGATTAATCTCTCTTTCCTGGCAGTCTCTAAGTGTATATTTTTTTATACCAATATTATAAACAACTTCTCCCGCTAATGAATCAAGATATTGATATTCTAAATCGTTAAGTTCAACATCTTCGTCGGGATGATTCGCTGCATACTCAATTGCATACTTTTCTGCATCATTATAAATGCGAGTTGTAACCCAGGTAAACGAAAGGTAATAAATACATATTACAGCTAACGCACCAGCCAAAAACTTAATAGCTCCTTTAATCTGCATTTGTTATTCTGTTTTATAAATTTTACTAATACTATTTACTTTCTATACAAATTATCGTGCAAAGATAAAATTATTTTTTAGAAACACACTTTTTCAGCAAATTAACATTCCTTTTTTCTTAAGTTTTATAGCACGAAAACAATTCTATTTATAAAAAAAATCTATTTATAAATATCACATCTTATTCTAAACTTATTTTATGATTTTACTCGCTTAATTCAATAAATATTATTCTTCTATCCTTTTTAAAAAGAGCATAAAACATTAGAGGTAAGCAAATTTGCTTGTTATTAATCGGACTAAAAATAAGGCTTTTTTTGCTTTACAACATAGAAGCCTCATCAATTTTTTTAATGAACGACTTACTATTCTGAAGTCTGTGTTTGTGTTGTTACATAAATTATAAAAAAAAGTTATTGAATGACCCCCATTTTTATATATTTATCCATAACAGCTTTATTATCAAAGGGATTTCCAATTAATAACACTTCATTTTTTTCGTTTATAAGAACTGTCTTATAAAATTTTAAATCTTTTATAGGATTAAGGCTTATGAATTCTTGGTTTATTTCCTCATAAAAACCAAATGGATTATCATCCAGCTTATCCAAATAATAAGAAAAAACATCTTTCTGTTCGCCATAAGTAATAAAACATACATTGACGTTGTCAGGTAATTTATTTTTTTCAAACAATGTATGCCATTTTTTAATTACGTTAAAACAGACGGAGCAGTCTACTGATATATAGTTTACTACTTTAAATTTTGATTTTACTTGAAGACAATTTCTTTATTGTTTATCATAAAAACTTTCTGGGAATTTTACAACCATTCTACTATTTTTATTCCGGCAATTTACAAAAAAAACAAATACAACTCCTATTAGTACGGTTAAACAGGATTTTTTCATTACAAAACTAAATCATTAGGCAATTTATATCTTATTAAATATTCTTCTGCCGAAATATGGCTTATTGCATATAATGTATTTGTTTCTTTGTCGAAATCAAAAGTTATTATGTGCCTATCTAATTCAAAGCTATATTGAGGCTTCCCTTTCCAATCAAAAACAAGAATAGTGTTTCCTCCGAATTCTTTATTACTCCCTTTTTTATTGCCATTATAAAGCAAATAAATAAAATTATCTGTGCACCTGATCAAATCGTAATATATTGTTGTTTCATCATCCCAAAATACATAATCTTTATAATGCTTGTATTTAGGATTTTCATCTAAAGGGCCTTTACGTCTAAATAAAATTTTTCCCTTTTTATTAAATCCTACAACATCATTTATCTGACGTCCTGCTAAAACTATTTTTTCCCCATTGTTACTTACACCTATCCGGCTTTCGTAATAAAAAGCAGCTGCTGTTTTACTTAATCCCCTTACTCTTTCCTCTTCGATTTCATAAAAGGTTCTTTTTACTTTCCCAAAACGGAGTGCAATTCTATTGGTGTCAAGTAAACCAGTTACAAAAAAACAAGAGTCGTTTACACAAACTCCCTGTAAAGGACACATTACATTCTCAGGAATCTTCCATTTCTGGATTATGGTATCATATACATTCAGCTGCTTTTTGTTTTTCAACAAAAACATAGACTCTTTTACTACATCTAACAAACAAACCGTCCCCGTTTTTTCATTTAAGCTTAATTGCCATCCCCCTAATACTTCACCAGGCCCTTTACCTTTTTGTAATAACGATTGTTTTAGTTGATGAGTAGACAAATCAAAAACATGAATAATCTTCCCACCACTTTCGTCATCCAGAATTATCGCAGAATTATTATCAACCACTATATCTCTTGAAAAAAATAATTCTTTGTCTGTTTTAACAACTGTTCCTTTCAACTGTATCGTTTCGCTAAAAGATTCTAAAGTAAATTCTTTAACGTATTCTTTTTTGTTGCACGAATAGCATAAGAAAAGCAGAACTAAAAGAAATATTATTCTATACATTTTTTATTAAAATTGAATTAGTAGTAATTTTTGTTAATTGAATAAATTAACCTAAAAAATGGGGGAAAGTAAATAATTGTCTATTTCAATTTTTAATTTCTAATTGCAAATAATTGTATTTAGAATTTCCCCCACTCTCTTTTAAGAATAAATCATCTTATCGAGTTTCAAGAGATGGAACTGTTAAGGGCTCATATTTCATAAATTGTATCCCATCTAAGTAACATACACGCGAGCTGTTTTGACAACAAGCTACCACATACCCTGGCTCAGTAGCATAAGCTTTAAAATTTTCAACAAAAGTTAAACTTAATAAGCCTAAAAATAAAATTCCTAATAAAAGATTCTTTTCCTTCATAATTTAAAAAATTTTAGATTAAAAAATAGAGTATTGCAATACCGATAATTGTTCTCAAACCCAAAAATAGTTATGTTATTATTACCCCCCCCTCTTTTCTTTACATGTTTTATAACATATTTATGGTTACATTAACAATATTAGTAGCATCATTATTTTTTTAAATAACATCTTGAAACATATAAAAGTGATCTACTTATAATAAGATTTACATTATTCTATCAACTCATCAAAATTAGCATTGAGAGGTTTATCTTCTAAAAAATCGTAAAGGGTAATTCGGCGAAGCGTGTAATAATTCGACCAGTATTTCCTTAAAGCTGCAATATAATTAGTTTTGGCTCCATCTTTTTCTGATAGCGCAACATTTAAATCTAACACATCAACTTTGCCAATCAAGAAGCGCTGTTTGGTCATATCGTATCGCTTTTGGGCTATGGTGTTGGTTTTTGCAGCTATCAATACCTGGTCGTCTTGCAGATTAAACTGCATAACATTCAGATAAACATTTTGCACAAAATCAGTTTTGGCCTGATCAACGGTTGTTTTAATAACCTCCTGGCTCGATTGTGCCATTTTGTAACGCCCGCGTCCCAAGCCCCAATCTAATATCGGAACCTCAAGGCCTAAAGTTAATCTTTGCTGATCCTGAGGATTTACGTACACATTTGAAAATTCTTGCGATTGCTGCGTATATCCAATACTGGCAAACAAATCGGCTTGCAACCCTTTTTCCGATTTTGCTTTGGCTACATCACGTTCTGCCTCAATCAATTGTCTTTCAAAAGCAATCTGATCGGGATTATTTTCGTTGGCTTTTATTAATGCATCTTCCACTTCAACCGTTAATTCAGGAATCTCTTTAGGGATAATTAGTTTTAAATCTACTTTCTCATTAAACCCCAGGAAGGAGCGCAGTTGAAATTTTTTAATTTCAAGATCTACTTTGGCAGCATTCAAATCGGAACCTGCATTTAGCAGGCTTAACTCCATTTGCATCAATTCATTTTCGGCAATAGTACCGATATTATATCTCCCTTCGGCAATATCATATAAGGTATCGGCATTGGAGTAATTAATTTCTGCCACTTGCAGATTTTGTTGTGCCAATGCCAAATCAAAAAAATAACTCACTGCTTTTAAGGCCACATTTTCGAGTGATGTAATATACTCTTTTTGAGACTCTTCGTATTTTAGTGGCTCTATCTTCTTTTGCCATTTATACTCATTATAAAACATCACGGGCTGCCTGTAACCTATACTTATTGGCGTAGAAAGATATGAGGTATTCACATCGCTATCCCCAAACTCATCGAGGCGGGTAAGGTTTGAAGTGGCAAAAATTTGACCTCCGGTAAAACCCACATTTTGCCTTAGGTTTAAATTTACCGTAGAACTGTTCAGGTTATCTTCAACATAAGTATAGGTGCCATCGGGATTTTGGTACTTTTTAATGGCTCTGCTAAACTCAGGGAGTGTCGTACTTAGCGATAAATTGGGCAGGTAATCGGCTTTGTATGTTCTGAACTCCCAATAGCTGGCCCTAAACCGGTGTTTTGCCATAATTGCATCGGGCGACTGTTCGCGGGCAAGCTGTACTACCTCATCAAAAGTTAATTTTTCGGTGAGTGTTGGTTGGGCCTTTACATTGGTTATTAAAATTATACCAATAAAAATAAATAGTAAACTAATATATGCTTTTCTCTTTTTCATATTCTGATATAACATTTTATTCATACCTCAATGATTCTATAGGGTCACGGTCAGCAGCCCTTTTGGCAGGCGAAAATCCAAAAATTACTCCGATAACCGCACTAACACCAAAAGCTATGATTACAGCACCGGGAGACACGATGGTTAATATACCTGCAAATTTAGTAATTAGCTTGGAAAAAACGATGCCTAAAAAAACACCGATTAATCCACCCGAAACGCTGATTAAAATGGCTTCGGATAGAAATTGCGCAATAATATCGGCCTTTTTAGCGCCCAGTGCCAGGCGAATTCCAATTTCTTTGATCCGCTCCATTACGGTGGCAAACATGATATTCATAATACCAATTCCGCCAACAATTAACGAAATACTGGCAATGGCTCCCAGTACAATATTAAAAATATCTTTGGTACGCTGCTGTTGTTTTAACAACAGTTCTGGGACCGTTATTTCGTAATCCTTCACTTCCATATGCCTGCGAAAAAGCATTCGGCTTAGAATTTCAGTGGTTGGTGTTAACTGTTCGGTTTCTTCAACCTGAACAATAATTTTATCTAACTGATGATAATTGGATGATGTTTCTTCCTGTCCTCCGGAAAAGGAGAAAAAGAAACCTCCTGAAAATCCAGTTACGGATTGTAAACTTCTGGAATTAATTAAAGCTCTGTTTTTATATCGTAAAAGCATGGTTTGTACCGGAATATAAACATTGTCGTTCACAATATTTACGCCCATATTTTCGGCAGCCGAAAGATTTACTTCTGTTTTTTCTAATACTCCAACCACTTTTAACCAAACATGCCCAAATTTCAAGTATTTATTAATTGGATCAACATCGCTAAAAACTTTTGCGCTTATATTTGCTCCAATAACACAAACCGGAAGGCCCTGTTCTAATTGAGACTCACTAAAGTATGTCCCTTTCTCCAGATTGATATTATATACCTCAAAGTAATCGTTATTTATACCAATAACTTTAGCAGCAACTCGCCTGCCTCCCTGTACAACATAGGAGTTTGCCACAATTTCGGGTGCAATTTTATGTACGGAGGGAATAATTTTTTGAATAGATTCAAGGTCATCCATGGTTAACCCGGGAGAGAATTTTTCTTTTTGTGCTTTACCATTCTCACTACTGCTGTTTTCTCCATTTTCTCCTTCGGTAATATCTACGACCGGGGTGATAACAATATTATTCACCCCAACCATTTTAATCTGTTCCAGAATTTCCTGCTGAGCGCCGCTTCCAATGGCTAACATGCTGATAACAGCAGCAGTACCAAAAATAATCCCCAACGCTGTTAAAACAGATTTTAGTTTATTATCCATTAAAGATTCAATGGCTATCTCTATATCATGAAAATATCTTCTAAACATTGCTTAACCGATTATTGTTTTCTTCGTTTGCCTGGCATGGGAACCTTTTCTTCTTTCAGGGGTTTCATGCTGCTATCTTGTTTCTCTCTTTTCAATCTTTCACGTTCTTGCAAAACAGGGATTAACTCTTCTCCGGCAAGCTTAAACTTTTCTATATTTTCGGGTACCGAAAGATATACCGCATCATCTTCATCCAACCCTTGTTCAATAATAATATAATTTTCATTGGATGCCCCCGTTACCACAATCTGTTTTTTATGGGTGGTCGTATATACAAAAGTTAAGCTATCCTCGTTATGGAGAGCCTCTAAAGGAACATACAATACATCTTGATAAACATTTGTAATAATTTGGTTACTGGTAGTCATTGCAGGACGCATGATGCTATCTGTCTGATCTACGTTGATAACCACCTCAAAAACTTTCGCATCGGTATTAGGTAATTGTTCTCCAATATTTGCCACATCAGCCACAACACCAGTATATTTATTATCCGGAAATGCATCAACACCTATTCGTACTTTTTGTCCTTCTTTTATTTTACTAATATCAATTTCGTTAACATACGTTTTTGAAGACATCTCCGAAAGGTCAGGCAAAGTAGCAACGGTAAGGTCCCACGGGCTGATCATTGATCCCACTTTTCGTTTTTGTCCGTTCCACTCTTTTTTATAAATAACCATTCCTGCTTGAGGAGCAAAAATGGTAAATTTCTTAAGTACATTATTTAACTCCTGAACTTTTCTGCGTGCTTTTTCTAATTCAATGGTAGCTTCATGCATATTGGCTTTGGCCTGTTGTTCTTTTAACTTATAATTATCTTTTGCCTGTTCGAATGCACGCTGAGATTTTTCAAGATCAATGGTAGCCTGACGGATGGTTGCCGGAGGTTCAAATTTACTTTGATCCAATACAATTTGTTTTTCTTCCAGGGCAAAATGCAGGTTAACCAACTGATCCCGTAACTCTCGTAGTTGCATCGTGGTATCCAGCTTAGTTTTAAGATACTGTGATTCTACTGTTTCCAGTTCATCTTCAAAATCTTTTAAGGTTGTTCCCACTTCCGAACGGTCAAGAGAGCCCACATAATCTCCCGAGTCAACAACAGTTCCCTCAGGAATTAGATCCTGTATCTTTATATCCCTTATTCGTATGCTTCGACTATTTCTTAGCTCTGAGGGGCCCATTATATCTACCGAAGTTATGGCTTGCAGCTCTCCGGTTACAGTAACCAAAATTTCAAATTCTCCTTTCTGAACCTCTACGGTAAGCTGTTCTTGTTTTAACTCTTTTCCTGAACTGAAATAAATAATTGCAACAACTACAATCAGAGCGATACTAATTAAAATATAATGCTTTCGTTTCATTAGATAATGATTTGATATTAAATAATTTTTTGGATTTCATTCTTTATTTCATTTGCCAGCTTGTTTGCACTTTCAACATCTTTGCTTTCGGCATAAATTCTTATAATAGGTTCTGTATTAGATTTTCGCAGATGGACCCAGCCATGTTCATATTCTATTTTTACCCCATCAGTAGTTATAACATCGTAATGTGCAAATTTATTTTTTACAGCCAACAAAACTTTATCCACATCTAACTCGGGTGTTAACTGCATTTTGTTTTTAACAATGGTATATTGTGGATATTTTTTTCTTAATGATGAACATGTTTCTCCGGTTTTAGCCAAATGAGTAAGAAATAATGCAATACCAACCAGTGCATCACGTCCATAATGCAAGTCAGGGTAAATTACTCCACCGTTTCCTTCACCTCCAATTACGGCATTGGTTTCTTTCATGCTTTTTACCACATTCACCTCTCCCACAGCCGAAGCATAATAGCTCGCCCCATGCATCTCTGTAATATCGCGCAAGGCTCTTGATGATGATAAGTTTGAAACAGTATTCCCTTTTTTATTTTGTAAGATATAATCGGCAACGGCCACTAATGTGTATTCTTCACCAAACATGGTTCCGTCTTCGTTAATAATCGCTAAACGATCTACATCCGGATCTACCACAAAGCCCAGGTGTGCCTTTTCTTCTTTAACAACATTAGATATTTGAGATAAATGCTCGGGTAAAGGTTCCGGATTATGCGGAAATTCGCCTGTGGGATCGCAATATAATTCAATCGTTTCTTTTACACCCAAAGCTTTTAATAATTTAGGAATAGCTATTCCTCCAACGGAATTCACAGCGTCAACAGCTACAACAAAACTCGCTTTTTTAATCGCCTGGGTATCTACCAATGGTAAATCTATAATTTTTTGAATATGAACATCTAGTAAATCAGATCTTTCAGTCAGTATTCCCAGCTTATCGACTTCTGCATAAGTAAAATCTTCATTATCTGCCCAAATTAATATTTCTATTCCATCTTCAGCAGATAAAAATTCGCCCTTTTCGTTTAATAGTTTTAAAGCATTCCACTGTTTTGGATTATGGCTTGCTGTTAAAATTATTCCTCCATTTGCATTTTCTTCAGTAACGGCTATTTCTGCAGTTGGAGTAGTTGCAAGTCCAATGTTAACAACATCAATCCCCATCCCCATTAATGTTCCAACAACCAAATGATTAACCATTTCGCCGGATATGCGCGCATCGCGCCCAACCACCACTTTATATTTTTTAAATGATTGATTTTTCTTAATCCATTGCCCGTATGCGGAAACAAACTTAACGGTATCTAAGGGGCTTAATCCCTCACCGGCTTTCCCTCCTATCGTTCCTCGTATTCCTGATATTGATTTTATTAGCGTCATAATATTTCGACTTTATTTTTTTACTTGTTTAAAAAATCCATTAAAGATAGATAATTCCATTTATTTGATAGATATTTTTCCACATTTTAACCAGAAAAATTTAAAACGAACAATATAAAATCGAAAATAAATATCTTCGACAGATATTTATATTAACTTTGCAAAAGCTTTAAACCACCTATTATTTAAATCATTAGAAAAGGTATGGAAAATAAAAAAAATAAAAACCACAATAACACCAAAAGAAAATTTGACAAATCATCAAAGTCAATTAAACAAACAAAAAAGAAACCCGAAGATCATCCTAGAAAATTTAATGAGCCCATAAGGCTTAATCGTTATATTGCAAATGCAGGTATTTGTTCGCGCCGCGAAGCCGATGAACTAATAAAAAGGGGATTCATTACCGTTAATGGAGAAAAAGTAACCGAGCTAGGAATTAAGGTTTCTCCCAAAGATGTTATCCGATACAAAGGCACAGTCGTAAGCCGCGAAAAAAAGGTATACATTTTACTGAACAAACCAAAAGACGTTATATCAACAGTTAGAGACAAACACGCCAGCAGAACTGTGATTGACCTGGTAAAAAATGCCTGCCCTGAAAGAGTATATCCTGTAGGACGCCTGGACAAAAACACTACCGGTGTTTTACTTTTAACTAACGACGGAGAACTTACCAAGGAATTAACGCACCCAAAGTATAAAAAGAAAAAAATATATCATGTGGTGTTGGATAAAGATGTTACTAAACAACATATGGTACAGATAATTGAAGGGATGAAACTTGACGAAGATTATATTGAAGCTGACGCTATAAGCTATGTGGAAGAAAATGATAAAACACAAATAGGCATTGAAATCCATTCGGGCCAAAACAGGATTGTACGCCGTATTTTTGAATCGTTGGGATATAAAATTAAAAAATTAGACCGGGTATATTTTGCCGGATTAACCAAAAAAAATCTTCCCAGAGGAAAATGGAGATTTTTAACTCCCTTGGAGATTTCCAACCTGAAAAGAAAATCTTTCAATTAATATTGATGCAGCTTTTTGTTATTCATCTCTATAAATCAGATATGGATTGTAATGTATAAAAAGATTATTTTTTTCATCCTGGGTTTATTTTTAGTACAGACTGTTTATTCACAATCCATCCAAGGGCGGGTAGTCGATTTTGAAACCCAAAAACCACTTCCTTTTGTACATGTATTACCAGAAAATACGCAGCTGGGGACAACAACCAATATTGATGGTGAATTTAAAATCCAACATATCCAACCCGGACAAAAGATATGTTTTAGATACCTTGGGTACTACCCTGACACTATTGTTATTTACCCTGAAACACAAGAAAACATTACTATTAAGCTGCATCCCAAAAGCTTTGATTTAGAAGAAATAGTTATCCTGCCAGGAGATAATCCTGCCGACAGGATTATTGAAAAAGTGATTCTAAACCGAAAAATAAACAACCCGGAAAATTTGGAATCGTTTGCTTTAACTTCGTATAACAAGATGTACTTTACATTTGAAGAAAATGAGGATATTAAGCCTGATTCAATCATTAAAAAAATGTTGGTTAAGGATTTTGCCAAACATCATTTTTTGTTTATTGAAACCATAAACGAAAAAAAATTTTTACATCCAGACCACTATTCAGAAAAAATTGTAGCCTCAAAAGTATCCGGATTTAAGGATCCTATCTTTTCATTAATTGCTTCGCAGGTACAAGCTTTTTCTTTTTACAATGATTTTTTTGAAATACTGGATAAACGCTATCTGAACCCAATCAGTAAAAACAGTACTAAAAAATATTTTTTCCTTTTGCAGGATACATCATACAACCATCGTGGCGATAGCATTTTTGTTATTTCATTTCGGCCAAAAAAAGGAAAAAAATTCGATGGGTTACAGGGTTTTTTATATATTAACACTCACAAGTACGCCATTCAGTCGGTGGTTGCACAACCGTTGGCAAAAGATCAGGGGATGAATGTTGAAATAACGCAGAATTATGCATTAATTCATAATAAACACTGGTTTCCCAAAGAGCTGATTACAAAAATCACCTTTGAAGATGGTTTTGCCTCATCAGATATTGATGGATACAATATGGTTGCCCATGGAACATCGTATATAAAAGATGTACAAATTAATCCGGAATTGAATAAAAATGATTTTGGCCCGGTGGAGGTACGGGTTGATAAAAATGCTGGTAACAAAGCAGAAGATTACTGGAGTGCCAAAAGAGCTCAACCTTTACACGAGATTGAAGAAGAAACTTACCGCATAATTGATAGCATAAGCCAGGCTTTTCACCTGGAACAAAAAATTTCCCGTATCGAAGCATTGATGAATGGGAATCTGGCGGTAAAAAGTTTCAACATCCCGCTAAATAAAATTATGGATTACAACGGTTATGAAGGCTTCCGTCTAGGACTAGGGCTTATGACCAATTATAAGTTATCCTCTCATTTTTCCTTTGGCGGATATTTTGGTTATGGTTTTAAGGATAAGGATTGGAAATATGGGGGCGATTTGTTACTTCATTTACATCAAAAAACTGAAAGTAAGCTTCATCTCTCATATAGCTATGATGTTAAAGAAAAAGGAGGTTATCGTTTTTTGGAACAAACAGATTTATCATCTTCTGCATTTTATCGAAGATTCATGGTAGATGAAATGGATTTAGAAGAAAAATATGAAGTTTCATTCAGCTTCCTAAGTTTAAAATATCTTAAAACAAACCTATTTTTTAATCAATCCTTTATTACCAATACCGATAATTATTTCATGGATAATATTGCTACAACAGCTACCAGCGAATATGGATTTAACGAAATTGGCGTACAATTCCGATATGCTTATAAAGAAAAATTCATCCAGACCCTAAGAGCCAAATATTCGCAGGGCTCACGATATCCGATTTTATATGCCAATATTATTAAAGGAACTCAGTGGTTTAATGGAGCGTTTAACTATACCAAATATGAAGCAAAAATCTCCCAATCAATAAAAACCAAATCATTGGGGAAAAGCAAAATAACCCTTGTTGGAGGATTTATAGAAGGAGATATTCCCTTAACTAAGATTTATAACGGACATGCGAGTTATCATCCTTTTAGCCTGGAAACCGAAAACAGTTTTGGAACGATGCGAATGAACGAATTTTATGCTCATCGGTTTCTTTCTATTTTCTTAAAACACAATTTTGGGAGCATTTTATGGGAAACAGAAAGATTTGCCCCCAAATTTGCCTTAATCAATAACTTTAGTATCGGCGAATTCTCTGGCCATCTAAATCAATATGCGGCTTCGGTAAAATCATTTGAAAAAGGATATTACGAATGCGGATTATTAATCAATGACATTTTATCGCAATCGTTTCTTGGATATGGATTTGGTATCTTTTACCGTTATGGGCCCTATACTTTTGATAAAACAGCCGACAATTTTACCTATAAATTAAGTTTAACTATAGGTTTGTAAATCATGCTGCATAACAAAAAGATTATCTAACAGTTTAGCCAAAAAATTCTCTTATCTTTGTACTTAAATTTAAGCTTAACTTTATGCCGCACAAATCAGGATTTGTAAACATTATTGGAAATCCAAATGTAGGGAAATCCACCATCATGAACCAGATGGTAGGAGAGAAATTATCGATTATTACACCTAAAGCGCAAACCACGCGACATAGAATTTTAGGCATTGTAAATAGCGATGATTACCAAATTGTTTACTCTGATACGCCAGGAATATTAAAAACAAACTACAAATTGCAGGAAAAAATGATGCGTTTTGTAGGCAGCGCATTCGAAGATGCAGACATAATTCTTTATGTTACCGACGTAGTAGAAAAAATGGATAAAAATCAACAATACATTGATAAATTATCCCAAACAAATGTTCCTGTTTTACTCCTGATTAACAAAATTGACCTTTCCAATCAAGAAGAGCTTGAAAATTTGGTTGATATATGGAAAAAAATCCTACCCAAAGCAGAAATTATTCCGGTTTCGGCAACCAAAAATTTTAATTTAGACCAGGTTTTTAAACGTATCCTGGAATTATTGCCCGAAGGGCCAGCTTATTACCCTAAAGATTCGTTAACCGATAAAACCGAACGCTTCTTTGTGTCGGAAATTATCCGCGAAAAAATTTTAAACAATTACCGTAAAGAAATACCATACTCGGTAGAAGTGGAAGTAGAAGAGTTTAAAGAAACCGAAAAACTTTTACGTATTAGAGCAACAATAAATGTAATACGCCCTTCGCAAAAAGGAATTATTATTGGACATAAAGGACAGGCATTAAAAAAAACAGGTACCGAAGCACGCGAGGATATAGAAGACTTTTTTGGAAAGAAGGTGTTTCTTGAACTTTTTGTGAAAGTGAGTAAAGACTGGAGAGATAAAGAAAAAAACCTAAAAGATTTTGGTTATAACATCTAAAATAACATATTAATGCAAGAGCTCGAGGATAAAACATATAATTTTGCTGTAAAAGGTTTAGGTTTTATAAAAAGTTTGGATAAAATCGGGCCTCCGTTCAATACTGGTGAATTAAAACAATACACTGGGGCTGTTTCTCTTAAATTTATTGCTGCAATGGATTCAAAAGAAAATGATGATTTTGCCTATAATTTAAGGGAATGTCATCATAATACCTTTAAAACTTTAGAACGACTAAAAAATCTGAACGAGATAAAAGAAAAAAATCTGAAAACCCAGAGGAATCAGCTTATAACAGAAGCAAAAAAAATCATTGAGAATCTGGATAAGATCATAGAAAAATTAATTTATTAATACCCAATAAAAAATGATTGTTGCAATTGTAGGAAGGCCTAATGTAGGCAAATCAACATTGTTTAACCGGTTAACAGAAACCAAGCAAGCTATTGTTGACGAAATTAGTGGAGTTACTCGCGACAGGTTATACGGCAAGTCCGAGTGGGCAGGTAAAGAATTTTCGGTAATCGATACCGGAGGATATGTACGAAACTCCGATGATGTTTTTGAAGAAGAAATAAGAAAACAAGTAGATATTGCCATTGACGAAGCTAATGTAATCATTTTTTTGGTTGATATTACCAATGGGATTACTGACCTAGATGAGGCTATGGCCGAAATATTGAGAAAAACTAATAAAAAAGTTTTTTTAGTTGTAAATAAAGTGGATAATAACCAACGAATTATTGAATCCCATGAATTTTACAAACTTGGCCTGGGAGACCCTATATGTGTATCGGCAATTAACGGAAGTGGAACAGGAGAACTCCTCGATAAGGTAGTTACCGAAATTAAAAATGTAAAAAACAACGAGGAGGACAAAGAAGATATTCCTAAATATGCAGTAGTAGGTAGGCCCAATGTGGGGAAATCTTCGTTAATCAATGCACTTATTGGTGAAGAAAGAAATATTGTAACTCCGATATCAGGAACTACCCGTGATTCTATTTATAGCAAGTATAACAAATATGATCATGAATTTTACTTAGTAGATACCGCCGGATTAAGAAAAAAAGGAAAAGTAAACGAAAACCTCGAATATTATTCGGTATTACGCTCCATAAGAGCCATAGAAAGAGCAGATGTTTGCTTACTTTTAATTGACGCAACACACGGCATTGAATCCCAGGATCTTAACATTTTAAAACTCATTCAAAAAAACAAAAAAGGACTGGTGTTTTTAATCAATAAATGGGATTTAATTGAAAAAGAAAATAATACATCAAAAATCTATAAAGAGCAGATAAAACAAAAAATTGCACCTTTTACAGATGTTCCCATTATTTTCACTTCGGTAGTAAACAAGCAAAGAATTCATAAAGTTTTAGAAGAGGCGAAAACAGTTTATGATAACCGAAAGAAAAAGATTAGCACAGCAAAACTTAATGAAATAATGCTGGAAGAAATTAAAAATTATCCACCTCCTTCGGTTAAGGGAAAATATGTAAAAATTAAATATATTACGCAGCTGGGTACATTTTATCCGGCATTTGCATTTTTCTGTAATCTACCCCAGTATGTAAAAGAACCTTACAAACGTTTTTTAGAAAATAAACTCCGGCATCATTTTAATTTTGCCGGATCCCCTGTACAGATTTATATGAGAAAAAAATAGTCCCATGAGTGCTAAAATTTTATACCTAATCTCATTCCTGATTCTATTGGTCTCTTGCGAAAAGGAAGATCAATATTCGGATATTCCGGAGATAAAGTATAAAAGTTTTACAATGGCCGAAGAAACAGAAAATGATTTTGAGAATACCATTGGCCATTTAAAATTTACTTTTACCGATGGAGATGGTGATATTGGGAATGATCCTAATGTAGAAACAGCAAACGACACAACCACAACAGAAGCTTATAACACGTTTATTACCAGATTTTATAAAGAGAACAATCAATTTGTTCGCGACACTACCATAACTTATATTATTCCATATTTGGAAGGTGGTGTTTATCGTGAATATTTAAAAGGCGAAATCGAAATAAAATTATACTTTACTGATTTCAATTACGATACTTTAAAATTTGATTTTTACATTTACGATCGAGCTAATCATAAAAGCAACACAGAAACAACCCCTGAAATAATTGTTTCTGAATGGATTTAACAATTAGTATCTACTTTTGTTATTCAATTATCATTTGAAAAATAATACATAATGATTATTACCAAAGAGAATAAAATGGCCGATGTAATTCACCTGAATTACAGTACACTTACGGTTTTAAACCGTTTTGGTATTGAATTGGGTTTTGGCGACAAAACCATTGAAGATGTTTGTCAACAACATCAGGTTGACCTGGATTTTTTTCTTGAAATAATAAACACCTTTGCAAACGAAGATTATTTCCCTAAAAAACATCTTCAATCATTTTCCATAACACTAATCAATGATTATTTAAAGAAAACCCACGATTATTACCATCAGGTAAAAGTTCCTGAAATAGAGTCCTTAATGGAGCAAATGGTAGATAATTGTTACACTCAGAAAAGTAATCTTAACTTACTTAAAAAATTTTTTAACAATTATAAACAAGAGTTGTTAAACCACACCCAACGTGAAGACAAAATAGTTTTTCCATACACCCTGTCTATTGAAAAGGCATTTAATGGCAACAAAACAGACCAGGAAACCATAAAACTCATGGAAAATTACTCGATAGACATATTTGAGAATGAGCATGATAATATTGAAGAAAAATTATTCGACCTGAAAAATATAATTATAAAATATTTACCTCAACCTAAAAATTTTCAGCTTTGCAACAAACTGCTCAATGAACTTTTTTCGCTTGAACAAGATTTAAATGATCATGCAAGAATAGAAGATAAAGTACTGGTTCCAAAAATTCGAGCAATGGAAAATGTAATTCGAAAAAGATTTTCAGAAAAATAAACCAATGGCTAATATATCTTTTATTATATGCGATCCATCATTCCTTGTGAGAAAAGGACTGGCTGCAGTTATTTCTAAAATTCCTTCAACCAGAATAATCCATAGCATAGATTCTGAAGACGAAGCCATAAAAATTTTAAAAAATACCGATACAGATTTTATTATTATTAATCCTAAGATTATTCAAAATAGCAAAATTGAAGATGTATTAAAACATGTATGTAAAACCCGTACCATTGCATTAATAAGTAATCCGCATCAGGACTCAACAAATGCACAATTTGCCGAAACGATCAAATACGAGGATACACAAAGTGCTATTTTAAATAAATTAAACCATTTAATCGGGCAAAAAGAGGCCCATCAGAAAAAGCATAAAAAACAGGACAAAATAAGCAGTAGAGAAGCCAGTATTGTAAAATATATTGCCCTAGGGTATACCAATAAAGAAATTGCCGACAAACTATTTATAAGTACACATACAGTTGTAACTCATAGAAAAAATATAACCCGGAAGTTGGGTATTAAAACCGTTCCGGGTTTAACCATATATGCAATTATCCACAATATCATTAATATTGACGAGAAAGAAAGACAGAATAGTTAGATTTTAACGCCCATAAACAACACATCATCTACTTGCTGTAACCTGCCACGCCACTCGTCAAAAGTTTTAGCAACATATTCTTGCTGTTCATCTATAGGCTTATCGCATACATCAGCCAACATATTTTTTACCCGATCCATTTTAAACTTCTTCCCTCTTGGGCCGCCAAACTGATCGGGATATCCATCAGAAAACATATATACAATATCGCCTTTATTCAATTGGAAGCCAATATTTTCAAACTGCTTTTCTGCTTTTGGATCTCCTCCTATTGATGCTTTATTTCCACGAACATACTGTAGCTCCTGATTTTTATATAAAATCACTGGACGCATAGCGGATGAAAACCTCATGTAATGTGTATTCACATCAATTTCACAAACAATAATATCCATTCCATCGTTGGCACGCTCGGCTTCAACATTTTGATTTAACGTTCCTTGCAACTCTTTATCTAATCTTTTTAAGACCTCCGATGGAGAATCTACATCCGAACGCGAACAAATATCTTTAATTAAAGTGGTTCCAATCATAGACATGAATGCTCCGGGAACTCCATGTCCTGTAGAGTCGGCACAAACAATTAAAAATTTATCATTATTTACCTTGTCATACCAATAAAAATCTCCACTCACAATGTCGCGGGGCCTGAAATAAACAAATGCGCCTGAAAAAATATCGTTAATGGTTTTTATAGAAGGTAAAATACTGGATTGTATACGCTGGGCATAATTTATACTATCCGTAATATCACGGTTTTTAATTTCAAGAATTTCTTTTTGCTGAACAACTTCTTTCGTTCTTGCATCAAGTTCTTTTTCCAGATATTCTTGTAATTGTTTTTGTTTTTGTTCTCGATATTTGATGATAAAATAAATGGCACCAACAACAATAAGGATTGCTAAAGTAATAAACCACCAGGTTTTCCAAAATGGAGGACGAATACCAATCTGAATTTCCAGTGGTTCTTCAATACAATAACCATCGGCGTTACATGCTTTTAACATAAAGGTATAATTCCCATCTTCAACTCTTGGATAATAAGCTTCTCTGCTTGTAGTCGGCTCACTCCAGTCAAGGTCGTAACCATCTAGTTTATATCGATAGGTAACACCATCGGGATTACTATAACTTAATCCTACATAACTGATTCTTAATTTATGAATCTGATAGGGTAAGTTAATCGGTGTAGAAAAATCTACAGGCTCATCAGAGAATAATGTTTTGGTAATAGCTACTTTTGGTGGAAACATATTTTCGCTGTCTTTTGAACGATCATATCTTACCAATCCATTAGTGGTGCCGAAAAATATTACTCCATCATTTTGTTTAAGCACGGCATTAAAATTACAATCGCCAGTAATTCCTTTTTCTTTATCCAGGATTCCAACTTCATCAGAATGAATATCGATACTACTCATACCTAAACGATGGCCTACCCAAACCTTTCCTTTATCATCAGCAATTAAACTATAACAATAGCTCGATTTTAAATCGTTATCGGTAGAAAAATATTTTATCGTATCTTCGATAAATTTAAACACTCCGTCGCCATAAGTTGCAGCCCAAATGTGGCCGTCAGCATCTTGGGTAATCGCTGTAAATTCTAATTTTACATTTCCTGCAATCGTATATTGTAAAGAATCGTTTAATACAAAAATACCGTTACTTTTTGTACCGATCCAGGGATTATTCTCATTATCAATAAAAATACATTTAATATCATTATGAGGCAAACCCTGAGTGGTATTATAAAGTTTTCGGTCTCCGGTTTTTAAATCATAAACAAAAATACCATTTTTTGTTCCGATATAAACCAAATTATCATGTCCAACAATACAATTTACATTATTCTCCAGGGTATTTAAAGAATGATAAACAAGGTTTGCCTGATTTGTTGAGGAGTTCATTCGGTAAACTCCCGAATTTTGTGTTCCAATCCACAGCCTGTTTTGAGGATCTAAATACAAGTTTGTTATTTTATCCACGGGTAATCCATTCGATTGATCAATGGTTTCTGTTTGGTTATTTTGTTTGTTAACCTTCACAATAACATTTTCGCCACCTAACCATAAATTGGTTTCTGACTCTTCGAGAGAAAGAATATTACCTTGCAGATCCTTTACATCCTGATATAAAAAAATAAGCGCTTCGCTTACATAGTATGCTAATCCATTACCATAGGTAGCAATCCAAAGATTACCTTCCCAGTCTTGATAAACTTGTTTAATAAAATTATTTGATAATCCATTTTTTGTAGAATAATTAACAATCTCTTCCGTTTTATTTCCTTCATCATCCGGATTTATTCGATAAATACCATTTCCAAATGTACTAATCCATAATCGTCCATCCTTATCACGGGTAACCGATTGTACATTTTCGTAACCCAACCCATATTGTTCGCCAATATTTACTAATCTGTATGAGTCGAAAGAATCACCTTTACTTTCTAAAGAATAAAAACCGGCGTCTCCTGTTCCTATCCAAAAAATATTGGTGGCCTCATCTTTATCGATCGTTTGAACAGTTATATAAGATAACTCATCCACCGAATATACCTCTTCGAGATTATTTTCTGTAATTCTAAACAATTGCAATCCATTTCCTGTTCCTACAAGTAATTTATTATCATCAACTGTTTTTAGGGTATACACAATTTCTCCTTGGAAAGCTTGTTGAAATGAATCAATTTGAAATTTCTTATTTATTCTTATTAGTCCGTTATTTTGTGAGGCAATCCAAATACTTCCGTTTTTATTGCCATCAATAGCTGTAATTGAACTATTAAAAAGATTATTTGTTTCTAAACGATTAAAATGGATTCCATCATAGTAGGTTATTTCCCCGGAGTTATGTCCAAACCATAAAACACCCTTTTCATCGAGGAAACTTGATGTTACAAAGCCGCTGGTAAGTGTATCATCGGCTCTGCTAACGGTAAAATCGAAACCATTATACCGGCAAAGTCCTTCGCCTGTACCTATCCATAAAAAACCGTTTTTATCTTCGTTTATAGTATAAACAAAAGGGTGGCTTAACCCTTCTTCGATATTATATTCTTTAAACTGATAGATTTGTCCTAACACGGAGTGACAAGTAAATACCAGAAAAAAGAAAATTATGAAAATTTTTAATTTTGAATGAAACATATACACAAAAGATTAATCGTTTTTCTTCTTAACACCAATGGAATATTTATATGTTGGCACACCACCAATTGGAATGGTGTAAAAAGGTAATAGTTCGCCATACTGGTTTTTAACTGAGATTACCACGTTGTTATTTTTTACAGGTGGATTTTTACGTTTAATAAATTGAAAATCGAGAGAGGTGCCAATTTCCTCATCCAGTATTTTAAACTGATTTTGAGCCCACACGTCATCACCTGATGCTTTACACAATAGGCCCTGTCGTGCAACAGAAACAACACGAATCATCCCATCGCTATCCCAGTCAAAATTTTTCTGTTCTACCGAAATGGTTCGGTCATCAATATAAGGATAGATATGAGAAACTTCATTAGGATCGTTGTGCATTCGGAAGCTATATTCATAAGCAAAAGCGTTCGCACCTTCAATTCGAATATTTTGAGTTGGTGAAGTACTTACAAAGTATCGATACATATTTCCATCATCGCCTTCTACGCCTTCGCAAATCATTTTAAAAATATATCCTCCGTATTTTTTTACCAGTTCACCCTCCGTTGGGTTAAAGGGGCCAAAAGTGTACCAGTTGTTATCATATCTGGGATTTTCGCCAAAAACCTTGGTTGCCAGCATATTCCCGCTTCGATATTCACCCACAGGATCAATCCCTTTAGCATCCTCATTTTCAAATGCCCCAGTACCTCCATAAATTGAATAAGATATTTTGGTATCCCAAAAGCCATTGATTTCATCGATCTCACCTCCCACATCAGGATCAAAAACCCTGATGAAAATCGGGCTGGTATGTTCTTCGGGAATCACAAAAAAGAACGTTTGTGAAAAATCATCATCACCCCATGATGTTTCTGCTTTGGGCCCAAACGTCATAAGATAAGGAATATTTTCATCCTCGGCTGGGACCGGTTGGGCCAGCAAATAAAGTCCTGCAAATAAAAAAAGGGATGTAATTATTATTTTTTTCATATCTAATCCAATTTAACCAATTAAAAACGCAATATAGGTATAATCTTTTCAAATTAATCGCTTCGTCGTCGATCTTTTCCTTGTCCTATAACCACAATATTCTTATAAACACCTTGTTTTTCAGAATTACCCTGTCGGTCGGGTTTACTAACAACTCCTAACTGAACAATATAACTTCCCGGAGCCGTATAAATATGGGTAGCTTCAATACCTCCTGTTTTTCGTCCATCTCCAAAGTCCCAATAATACCTGGCAATTTCAAAGTCTTTGAGGTTTGTTTGTCTTCCGTCAAATTTTACTTCTTGTCCTACCATCACCGTATCGGGAGCATTAATATAAACCTGTTCAATATTTTCGATGGTTAGCTGGTAAGTAGCCTGATTAAAATAAACATCCCCAGTAATTTCATCAATTACATTAAGCTCTATGGTATAATCCCCTTCACTTTCGAAGCAATGTTCTACTTCTTCCCCATTTATTTTGGTCCCATCGCTAAATACCCATTGGTATTCAAAAGTTGTTGAATCCAGGCTTTGTGCTCCTTCCTCATAAAATACATAGCAATGGTCGTTTTCCTGCATCTTGTTAATATTTTCAAACATAGGGTAAAGCGGTGCAAATGAGTATATATCATCAGACATTCGTGATCTGTCGGAACTATATAATCCACTCTTTTGAAAGGCATCAATAATTAAGCCAAAATCATTATATCTGGAGTTTACGGGAGGATCCATACCAATAGGTTTGTGCCACTCTCCATTAATTTTTTCCGAATAAAATATATCTAAGCGTCCCAGTCCCTCATGTCCGTCCGAAGAAAAATACAATCTACCGGAACTATGAATAAACGGGAAAAACTCATTTTCTTCTGTATTAATTTGAGGGCCAAGGTTCTGAGGTTGTCCCCAATTACTCCCTTCTAGTTTACAAACATAAATATCGGTACCCCCATATCCACCTTCCATATCGGAAACAAAATATAAACTTTGTCCGTCTTCGCTTAATGAAGGGTGGGCTACACTATAATCAGGGCTATTATATTTAAAAGGAGTTGGTTGGCTCCATCCTCCACGATAACGGCTGAACTTGGAAAAATAAATTCCCAGGTTATTGTGTCGGTCAATCGAATTCCCAATTTTCTTATTAATATTTATATTTCGGGTAAAATATATTTCTGAGCCTGTACTATTGAAACTTGCAGGGCCAACATTAAAATTACTTTTAAATGCTTTATCAAAAACCTCGGGCTTACCCCATTCATTTCTTCCCTCCTCTACCCTGTATAAGTCATATAAAGGAAGGTCTTCCCGCTCGTCGAGAAAGGTAAGAAAAATTGAATTTTTACGATTGGAGCAAAAAACTAAATCGCCACGAAAATATACTGGTGCAAATTCATCGTATTTATCGGTATTGAAAGGCAACTGGCTAATAGAATAATCCTGTGCTTTTAAGGGTAAAAAAAAGCCCAAAAGCAAAATAAAAAATCCTATGTGTTTAATTTTTTTCATCTTAAAAATATCTCGGGCTTACTGCTCTAATTCTATATTTAAAATCATATCGTAAAATAAATTCCATTGAACCCTTAGTACGTCCGGCCAAATCTCCAATGGATAAATCATATGCCCCACCTAAACGAATTTGCTCATTAACCTGATATTCTGCCGTAATTATAAACTCATTTGTATGCCTGTACGAGACGCCAAACCACAATACATTCGCAAAAATAAAACTACCTCCGGCATCTATCAAAAAAGTTTTATTTAAACGATAGCGTAACATGAATGATGGTTTAAACTTAATCCGATCGGAATTTCCGATAAGCACACCAGCAGAAACCAAAAAATCATAATTCTCCGGGTCAGATTGCATTACTTTTTCGCTGGCTCTGTATTTATAAGACAACAGCTTGGGGATGGATGCCCCGGCAAAAAAACGATCGTTATAATAATAAACACCTACCCCAAAATTGGGCAGGATCTCTGATTCATTATCCAAATACATATCATTATTAACTCCTTCGGGATTGGCACTGATATCGGCAAAATTTCCCTGGTAAAAAGTAGCTCCGGCTTTTAACCCTAACGAAAGCTTGCCCGATCCTACCTTAAACCGGAAAGCATAGTTTCCATAAATCTCGTAATAATCGGTAACACCTATTTTTTCATGAAAAAGAAAAAGCCCTGCTGCATTTTTTTCATCTTTAAAAGGAGCATGACTGCTTAAAGTTTGAGTAACCGGTGCTCCTTCAAAGCCCATCCATTGATTCCGATATAAAATAATATTACTAAAACATTCGCGGCTTCCGGTATAAGCTGGATTTATGGCTAATCCATTTACTTCATACTGACTGTAAACCGGTTCATAGCGTTGCCCAATTAATAAATCATTATCTAATTCATTATCCTGAGAAAAAGAGAATAAGGATATCAAAATAAATCCCAATACAAAAATGATATGTAAAACAAAATGTTTCTTCATTAACGTCTTTTAATTACAATAAACCCTTTATGGGTTTTGGTAATTTTTTTGTTTGTTTCAGGATCAATATTTACCACGGTTAAGATATAGTAATACGTATCTTCGGGTAAATCATATCCTTTCTTATTTTTCCCATCCCATCCCGGGCTGTTTGAAAAATTATTTTGGCTAAAAACCTCCGTTCCCCACCGGTTAAAAATAACCAGTTCGTTTTCGTCGGCAAATTCGAGTCCGGTAAATTGCAGGTAATCGTTCACCCCGTCGCCGTTAGGAGTAAATCCGGTTGGGGTAAATATGGGATTTAAGGTAATATTTACCGAATCGGTAATGATATCGCATACTCCTTTTTCAACAGTCCATAATACCCTGATCCCCGATTGGTCCTCATCGATCAGCTGTTCAATAAGGGTAACCGTATCATTCGGGTTTATAATTGATCCAGACCCTTTTTCAAGGCTCCAGGTTGATGTTAATTCGCGAACATCGTCCGGATTAATATATGATCCTTTTAGCTTATATTCACGGGTAAAAAATAAGGATGTATCAGGCCCTGCATCCACATCATAAGGGCTTTGGTATAAAATTATATTAACGGTGGCCGAATCAGCACATTGCCAGTTGGTCTCTTTCCACTGATAGGTATATTCTCCAGCTGCATCAACGGAAATATGGGATGCAGGTAGCGCAGGATCTTCAAAAGTTGTATTTCCATCTCCATCAAGCTGGCTCCATATTCCTTCGCCTAAAGTGCTCAAAGCATTCATCTGATAGGTTAAATCACAAACCTCAGTCGAGGGACCTGCATTAGATTGCGGCCACCCGTAGGCAAGAATTTTAGTAAGCCCCGACATATCGGTAGCAAAACAACCATTGGCATCGGAAACCTCATCGAGGGTATAATTAAACCATTCGCTCTCGTTGGATGTTGTAGGATTAACTTCATAATCTTTTTCTGATGCATCGATATTGTTAATGTTTGTTACATCATTTCCATCAGAAAAAGCAAGGCTATAAGGTAGCTGTCCGGCAGTGATATTAAAATGAAGGATTACATCCCCACCACTGCAAATAGTGTCTTCAAAATCATCAATGGTAGCAACAGGTAACGCATGAATATTTACGGTAATGGTATTGCTGGTATCCACACAACAATTATCCTGTCCGGAACGGACAATCCGCCGGAAAAAAGTTTGTTCGGTAAGGGGCGGCGACTGGTAATTTTTGTCTTGTCCACTTTCTGTAATATCAGTCCACAAAGTGCCATCGGTCCTTGTAATCCACTGGTAATGATATTCGTTATCTCCACCGTCAGGCACTTCGCCGTTTAATAATTCAGGTTCGGTATTATAGCAGGTATAAATAGTAGAATTATTGGTAATTTTATTATTATCAATTGGAGGTAATACATTGATTTTTACCGAGTCGCTGATATCCATACAATCGTCGGACTCTACGATACGCCGGTAATAAGTAGTTTCCACAAGGTTTGTCGGAGCAAAATTCAAGCGTGAAGAGTCTTCAATACTTTCCCAGCTTTGCCCTTCGGGTTTTTTCTGCCAGGTAATTTTAATAGAATCCTCAATCATTAACCCTCCTGTTGGATTTTCGCCAATAATTTCTTCGGGAATTTGCCCAAAACATATTTCCTGAGATTCAGAGATATTATTATTTTCAATTTGAGGGAGGCCTATAATTTCAACCACACGGGTGGTATCGTAGCAGGCTCCTGATTGAACTACCCGCCGGATAAATGTTGTGTCCAATACTTCACCGGGCAAACAAACGGTATCGTTTAGCTCATCAATGGGGTTCCAGTTGTTCAGGTCAAAGCTGGACTGCCATAAATAGTTATAAAACCCATCGCCTCCGATTTGCACCTTTGAACCGGTAATGGTATCGGCAAGGTTCCCAATACAGGAAACCGTATCATCAGGAAAAATCTGATTCCCGACGATCCATTCGTGCACCACAATTCTTATGGGGGCACTAATATCTTCGATTCCGTCCGATTCAACTGTGCGTCTGTAATAGGTTGTAGAGTCTAAAGGGCCGGGTTGTAAATCTTTAGTGGTATCTGGAAGTGAAGACCAGTCTGTATTATTTGTTTTAAATTTCCAAGAATAAGTATAATTTCCATCTCCTCCGCGGGGATTAGACCCAGAGATTAGGTTAGGAGTATCACCCTCACATACGGCATGGCTTTCGCTGATGGAATTAAAAAGGAATCCAGTAAGGGGGAATTTAGTTAATACTCTTTCAGAACCTCCATTCCCATCAGTTGCTCCATAATTTCCAATATAAGGTTGATCGGTTACAGTTCCTGCAGCTCCAAATGCATAATGAGAATTAACATTTGTACTATTATAATATCGTCCTTTAAATATAAAACCAGATCCACCCCCTCCACCAGGTCCGGAAAGGTTTGCCCCTTCTGTATCTCCACCATCGCCACCACTAACCCATAAATCTATCTGCCCCTGTACAGAATCCACATCAAAAACGATGGTTCCCCCGCCACCTCCACCTGCTCCAGATGCTGTAGCAACTTCTGTAATATCTTCTCCATCGGCAAATATATCATGATTATTCCCTACCAAAAATTTACCAATTATAATTACGATACCCCCTCCGTTTCCACCCCGGGTGGCAAACAGATCTGAAGTATATGTTCCGGCTCCACCGCCTCCACCCATATAGATGGTTGAATCATCAATAAAAGAAGTCATTCCCTGTCCTCCTCTACCCGCCAAACCAGTCCATGGACCATCACTATCCTCATTTAAATAAGGGGGAGAAGGGCCGCAAGTTATAGTATCCTCTTTGCCTCCAATTCCTGCACTACCATAGTTACTTCCACCGCCTCCACCGGAAAAACGGGCATTGCCACCTCCGCCGGCATTTCCCCACCGGCCAAGTCCTTTGGCATAAAGCGGGTTATACTCAACCACACTTTCCCCTTTTCTTCCAACGCGATCCGAAGACTCCGGGTAAAAATACTGATAAAAATATGCAGAATCTTCCGACGCACAAAGACTATCGTTTTCACCTAAAACAGGTTCGGCACCGCGAAACCCTTTTTTCGATACATCGATATCGGCTTCAAGGTAAATGGTATCGTTGGCAAACAGCACCAACACGCCCCCCTTTTCCTTTTCTCCATCCCAGGGATCGCAGGTAAGGGTACCGGTAATCCTTACATTGCTGTAGGAGGGAACACGGATTAACTGAACCAGTCCTCCCACATCATAATGATTGGCCAGGGCAGCCCTTAGCACTACCTTCTGTTCCGCCTCAATCACATGGTCGATAATAATAATTTCATATTTCCCGGAAGAATAAATTCTCTCAGGAAAATAAATGTTTCCTATAGATTCCCACAAATAATCTTCAAGCCAAGCCTCGGCCCCTTTAGCCTGGTATACCATTACCGTATCGCCAGCAGAAAACAGAGAAATGGAGTCAACCAGCAGGGTGTCTTTGGAGGAAAAAATGGAATCTACTTTCGAATAAGCATTAATAACTCCCGATATCTCGGGTTGTGCATATAAGTCGGTTAAAAAAACCGTAAAAAGAGAAAAAA